>Ga0209777_10000492_pt1 | contig 65146 bp, 63 predicted proteins | sample FrelakmetHBP12HB_FD_187147 | JGI IMG/M metagenome (GOLD analysis project Ga0209777, IMG submission 187147) | Freshwater lake sediment microbial communities from the University of Notre Dame, USA, for methane emissions studies -HBP12 HB (SPAdes)... | ecosystem: Environmental > Aquatic >...
TATCAAAAGAAGGTTTGGACATAAATTGGCGTCGATGCGGAGAGATCTTCAGCGGAAGGAGCTCATGACTAAAGTCCTTGCATACAACCTCAACATACTAGCGAAGATCAATTAGAGACAGAGCCTCCACCACCACAAATCTTAAACCTGAATAACATCATTAATGCCTTCGATGTTAATGTGGAAGGCGAAACTGAAAAACGGTAAAGAGGTCACGCTTAGATTCCTTAGAATTGATGATGTGAATAACCTTTTTCTGATGTTTTCATTATTGTCCGAGAAGACTCTTGAATGGAGTATGGCTCCTTATACAATGGACGTGATAGAACGATGGATAAATGACCTTCCAAACTTGATTCCGCTTGTGTCGGAATACCAGGGCAAGATTGTAGGTCAAGCAGCCATCCACAAGTTTCCTCATGAACGGAGGAAGGGAATTGGAGAGCTTGCTGTTTATTTGCATGACGATTTCCAAAATGTAGGTTTGGGGACTGCAATGACCAAAAGACTTCTTAAAATCGCAAAGAAGGAAAAAATGCATAAAATAGAGTTAAGGGTCGTCGCGGAAAACAAGAATGCATTACACCTCTACGAGAAATATGGTTTCCAAATTGAAGGGATAAGCAAAGACAATTTCTATGGTCGTGACGGCAAGTACCACGATTTGATTAACATGGGACTACTGCTGAATTAAATTCTTCAGCGCTTAAACAAAGTAGGTATGACCCCTTATACCTCCTTTGCTTACGCCAATGCGCTCTCAGTTGTTGTTGGATTAAAAATTAATCTCTGATCCCTGAATAACCAAAATATATGCTTTTTAAATAAAAGCATCGGTCTTCGCAAGAAGACCGCTTTCGCTGCATGATAGGACGGAGTCGGGATTCACTTAAATCAAGATTGCTTAAAGAACTTCCTCTCAGTTAAGAAACCATTTGGGAAAAAGGTCAATCTGTTGGCAGATTCCAAGCGCGTGCTGGAACTCAATGCAACAACAAAGCTTTAGAACAGGCGCAAGTCTAATCTGTGGAACTGCGTAGGTTGACACGTTTCAGATGGCTGACCTTGTTCCTCTGTTGATTGGAGCTGCTCTAGTTGGAGTTATCCATATGTCGGCTCCAGACCACTGGGTTACGCTGTGCATTCTCAGTCGAACATCTGGTTGGAACAGAAAAAAATTGTTCAGCATATCACTTGCAACAGCGACGGGGCACTCTATACTTTCAGCAGCATTAGGATTTGGAATCGCTGTTGCAGGACTGCTGTTTTCAAGGCTAATCTCTTCATACATTTCCTACGCTGTTGGATTCGTGATGCTTGCAGTCGGGCTTTTCATCGGCGTCAGGGCCCTTGTGTCTAAGAAGAAACGAGAGGTCACGCCCGAAGAGAAACTGTATGAAAAAGAAAAAAAGAGTGCATCGCGAATCAACGGAATCGGATACTTTGCTGTCCTTGGAGCAGCACTTTCTCCCGACCTAAGCATCACCCCTATCTTCCTTGCTTCCATTCCAGTTGGTCTGCTCTTCGCACTCTTTCTTCTGATCATCTTTGTGGTGACTTCAATTCTGTCACAGTTGATTCTTGTTCAAGTCGGAATCAGAGGACTTGCCAAAACCTTTGAGCATGTCCCTGAAAAATACAACGATTCTTTAGTCGGGTTCGTTATTGCTGCCATCGGAATCTACATAATTTTTGCTGGCTAGACAATCAAAACCAAGACAACGAGAATTCAGCAACACGTTAGCGGATTGCAAGATGCATTATCGGTAGACAGTCAACTGACTTGCCGTGTAACCATCAAAGAAGGCTTGTTCTTGAGCAAGCTGACTGCAGCTTGTCATTGGCTTGGAAAAAAACTTGAGGCGTACTCCATCAGTTTCTTTTTCAAAAACTCTCTCCGCTCTCGCTTATCCAACTTTTCGATTTCCTCTTCGTATAATCTGCGAACAATCTTGAGCTTGCAATTAGTGTAAAGAGCATCGTAGACGATTCTAGCTTTTTCTGTTGCTTCATAGTCATCCTTCGATATTGTACCAATTCCCGTCATTATCGCTTCAAGTCCCGCTGCTTCGGGAACCATCGCCATCTTATTCGTGTCTGCCGCTCGCACAATTCTGGCAAGCTCCAAAACTGCTGGGTCATCTATCCCGTATTTTTCAACGACGGCATCAAAGCTGCATTTATCACCATGATGACCAAGCTCTGCCAGTGGTGCATCGTAAGGTATTGCTGACTCTCTCTTCACAACCTCTCCAATTTTCTCAGTTGGAACAAAAATGAATTCAGCGTCGGGGTCTACGAATCTTTTAATCAGCCATGGACAGGCTGTCCTGTCAACATGAACATACTGCCTTGTTACCCATTTCATCTTTGTACGCCCACATTTTATTTCACGTTTTCCGACTAATAAAAAGACAGCGATCACCACTTAACCGAATAATAAACTGTTTCCGATACTCTGCACTATTAACCGCCAAGGGCGATTACTTTTCGCTCTCTGAACATTCTCTTAATATCCGCGTCGGAAATAGACAAGCCATCTCGCGCCAAGGCTCATTCCAATTCCCTTATATGCCACATCCATTTTACGTGAGACCAAATGCGAGGATGTTGAAGATGAAGTTGCCGCTTTTCATTCAGCAGGAAGTCGACCAAATCCACGCAAGTCTGTTGCCTGAGAGAATAAGCGTGGGCATGCTGCTTTCTGAACAGGCAGCGTACAACAAGAGAGCTGTTCTCGTGCAGGGCACCGTCGTCTCCGTGGTCAGCCTCGACGAGATGGATGAGCAGACGGTCAGTACATGGTTTCTGAACCTGCCTACCACGGTGGAAACCTCCGCTTCGGCAACGTACTTTTACATGCAAGGCGAATCCATCGAGAAAATCCTCGTCAAATACCCCGCAGATCTCGATGTCTCAGCGCAGGACAGCGTAAGCCTAGCTGGAGTGTTTAGTGCATATGGGGTCAGCGTCCAGACAAAGGGGCTGCTACGGACCAAACAGGAAGAACTTGTGAATCCCTTGGGCGAGCCTTTCATCGGGGCAGTTACGGTGGAGAACCAGACAAGGCAAAAGTTAGATTACATCCGCCAAAAGAAGTGACTCAAGCCACCACTATTCAGCGTTGTCGGAAGTTGAGTGCGAGACATCGGAGAGTCCGCGTTGGGTTCTTGTCGCTTCTCCTCCGAAACACGGCTTCAACAGCTTGCTGTGAGACCAGCACTGCAAAACCGGCTGCTATGAGTGTTAGTTTTGTCGTCTCTTCGCTGTATCTCCATGTTAGGGTGTCTGCTACTCCTGAGATGTGTGTAATTGGCTGTTGTCCTGTTGGCGGCGTTGCGTTTACTTGCCAGGGGTACCATGCCTGTGGGATGAGGAAGGTGTAGACGTCAAATTCGCTCTGGTAAATCAGCTGTGTGAATCCCTCGTATGTCCCGTTGGGTAGTTGTTCAAGGTGAGCGATGCCATAAGTTACATTGTGCTGTGCTGCGGGGCTGGGGGTGGGGGCTGACGTGTTCGTAGCCTGGGGGGTAGCCCAGTTGGCCATTGAGCCGAGGAACCCGACGGCCTGGTAGTAAAACAGCAGGTTTGATGTGTTCACGTCGTTAATCATCACCTTAGCTGTTATGGGATTTTGGGCGCTGAGGCTGCCTTCGGCGGTGAACGAGTAAGTGATGTTGGCCGTGATGACGGGTATTCCGAAGCTTGCCGGCTTAAAAATCCTGTTTTCTGACACGGGAACGGAAGAGACTTGAGCTGTGCTGATGAATAGTCCAGCCAAGACGAGCACAATAGCGGCTACCATGAGGACATAGGATAGCGTTCTCCGTTTGTTCATCAGCAGGCGCGTTCAGCTTTACCTCTTTATGGCTGAGCTTATGGTTCTAACGGTTATTTATAATTTGTAAAAGAACGCGAAGACAAGCAGGTCTTTGGCGAGCAGCAAGGTTTTTTGCAGTCCTTGCATGTAAACCCTGCAACTAAAACTGAGGCGAGAAGGGACATGGATAAGGCAGATATTCTAAGGTGGAGCCGAAAATACGACAAAGACCACGCCGTGTGGAGCCAGAGAGAACAGGAGCTAGGCGCGAAGCTCCGTAGGACTAAGATCATGACCCGCGAGGAACTCGCCCAAATTGTCGAGTGGAAGTTCAAAGATGATGAGCGCAAGAAAGCGAAGGTTCTGGAAGCCGTATCCAAGAACGAAGACGACGTCGTGATGAAGATTTCAAGCCAAGCGTTCTGTGTGCCGGGCGAGGAAGACGCCTACAGAATGAACAGCTTGATGATGCTCAATGGCGTCAGCCCCGTAGTAGCCAGTGTCATTCTTGCGTTTTTTGACCCGAAACGGTACGGAGTATTCGACACCGCAGTCTGGCGAGCCCTGCTGGGAAACGAACCCCCGAACCTGTTTTCAACGCAGAACTACCTCAAGCTGCTGGCGGCCCTCAGGAAAACCGCGGCCAAATACAACTTGGATGCGCGCATAGTCGAGAAGGGGCTTTTCAAGAAAAGCCTTAACGAAGCCTGACGCGCTTTTCTTCTCTGTCTTTTCTTTTTGGTTCCACTTCCATGCAGACTAAATTGTCAATGCAAGTTCAGATTGATTAGCAGGGAACGTTATGGAAGAATCCTAACCGCAAAAGTTTAACCATCCCTCGACATTTTCTTCTTCGGTTATCGATATGGCAAAAACAGTCAGCTTACCTAACGCCGTTTACGAAGACCTTCAAGCCGTAACTGAAGAATTAGCAGGCATGGCAAAAAAACCAATCTCTTTGAGCATGGCGATTTACCTGCTTACGGCAGTATACCGAGCTCACGTGAGTGAACCCTGCGCCCGAGATGCGTTCCGTCAGAGGCTGGCAACGTCGGATTTTATGTCTCCAGAGGAATTCGACAAGGAATACGATGCAGCCTCGCTCAAGGACCAGCCCAAAGAGCAAGCAAAGACGAAAAGAAGAAAGAAATAGCCTCGAATTGCCCGCATATTCTTTCGGTTAACCTTCGGCGGCAATTATAGGTTCTGCGTCCCGTTTAGGTTTTGGTTTTCGTTTGATTTGCAGCAGCGAAGGCGCGATAGCTACAGCGTTAATTATGCCCAGGGCGAAGTACGTGGTTTTGAGACCGTTCGCGAACAGCATCTTATCAGCTGCTGTTATGGACGCAGGGTTAACCGTCGAAATTATGCTGGTGATGAGACTGTAAGGCACAGTCAGGGACATTATGATCACCGCGAGGTTGAGGCTCACCGTGAAACCGACGTTCAAAAACAACGTGAACAACGCTGAGCCTATACCTCGCCGGTTGATCGGAACGGCGCCCAACATGGCTCGCAGGTTTGGCGCGACGAACAGTCCCGTGCCCGCACCTAGCATAACCATGTACAGACTCAGGACAGTATAGCTTGTCGCCTGGTTCGTTGTGGAAAGAAGAAACAGAGACACAGTGCTCAGTGACAAACCAGTTATAATGAAGGGGGCAGGTCTGTACCTGTCAGCTAGCGTTCCACTCAGGGGTCCCAGGGCTAAGAAGGCAAGTTCAAACGGCAGAATCCTCAAACCCGCATCCAAAGGCGTTTCGCCCAACACTAGCTGAAACTGCAGGCTCAGTAGCAACAGGACGGCGGTCCAAGCCATTATGTTGAAAAGCATCGCTAACACCCCGCCGGTGACCTCCCTTATCCGGAACAGGTGCAAGTCAACCAGAGGTGACTTGGTTCTTGTCTCCCCGAATGCAAAGACAAACAAGAAAACCAAAGAAGCCGCGAATAGGCCATAGACTGTGGCGAGGTCGCTTGTCCCGTAGGCCCCAAAAGTCAATGATATCATCATGCAAAGCAGAAAACCCGTAAACGTGACGAATCCTACCCAATCAATTTTTGCGTTCTTATCCAAAAGAGCCGTTTCCTTCAGCTGCCTTCTAGCCCAGAATGTTCCCAAGATTCCGATTGGGATATTGATGTAAAAAAGAGCTCGCCAATCGAGAAACGAAAGAATTACGCCGCTAACGGTTAAACCGAGCATGGCGCCCGCGCGGAAAGCAATCTGGTTGATTCCCAAGAAGAATCCCAGTTGTTTCTTGGGGGCGGTGTCGGTTATTATGGCGATGCTGTTCGTGAAAATCAAAGCGGCACCTAAACCTTGGAAGGCTCGGAAGGCAATGACCTCGATTGCGTTCTGGCCGAGGCTAGTCAACCCTGAACCAATTGTAAAGACTGCAAACCCGATGGTGTAGATTCTCACGCGCCCAAAAATATCGCCCAGTCTGCCGATTAGCATGAGCATGACCGTATTCGCTAAAACATAGGACTGGGTTATCCAGATAGCCTGCTCAGCGTCTGCGTTCAGCTGCTGGGCAACCTGGGGCAAGCCTATGGTCACGATGCGAGCGTCTAAGCCAACCATGAGAATGCCTATGGTGGTGACGGTTAAAGCGACCTACTTATATTCCAAAGAACCGACTCCAGAAATGTAGAAACCGCAAAAACCTAACAAAATCTAGGCAAGCGGCAAGTAATAAGCGTTCAGGAAGCAAAATAAGGGAGATTGGTTGGCGCGACCACGCCACTATGGTAACAAATTCTCCATCCAATTGCGCATCCATAAAGGCGACTGCAAACTCTTTCCTTCCATTGCCCACGAAAAGCATAACTCCAACGAGCACCCAAACAAAACAGGAAGTGCCAAACCTTGGACGTCCTCGAAGCAATCAGGAAAAGAAGAAGCATCAGAAGCTACCTTGAAACGCCTGTGGAGCAGGAAAAACTCGACCGCGTACTGGAAGCGGCGCGGCTGTCGCCATCCGCCGTGAACTTTCAGCCATGGGACTTCATAATCGTCAAAGACCCCGCTTCTAAGGATCGCCTCCGGGAGGCTTACTCTAGGTCATGGTTTGCCAAGGCGCCAATCATAGTAGTCACATGCGCCACGCCAGAAAAAGCCTGGAAGAGACGCGACGGGGAAGAATTCTGAAAAATCGACGCCGCCATAGCCCATCAAGACCTCGTGCTGGCTGCCACGGCTGAGGGCTTGGGAACCTGCTGGATAGGAGCCTTCGACGAAGCAAAAGCCAAAGAAGCCCTCGGCATACCAGCAAACGTGCGCATAGTCGCCATGACGCCCTTGGGCTACGCCGCGGAACATCCGACCCAACCTTCCGGCAGAAAGGCAACTCATGAAATTGTCCACTACAACAAATGGTAACACGGCTGTCTATGACCTCCGTACAACCGCGTACAATGGCATCAATGGCTTGAACAATGCTGTATGCAGTTTGGTGCCGGATTGTCCAAACGCACAATGTTGTTGCGGCACCGCGATTGTTCATGGAACATGTTGCCGCGGCACCGCTTTGCATACCAGCTGCACAATGGCAAAAACCATTGTGCGCACAAAAAAATCTTATCCCACCGAACCTATCCAGCAGGCCAGTTCCGACCTTATCAAAGCTGGATCCCCGGTCATGATATTATCGGTTCCGAAAACTTCCCGACTATCCCATGCAAAGTTGTAACTATTACACGCAGAAAAGCATGTTGAAACCATGTACCACTAACCAATAGTTACAACTAAGCTTTTCCGAGAGTTGTAACTATAAAATTTAGTTCCCAGCTCCACTTTTTTCCGCCGCCCATTTTTCTGCGAACCCTCCGGAAGATAAGTTTTGAACGTTCCGATCAATGGCGATCAATGGCGATCAATGGCTGAACAATGGTTAAAAAGCTGCTTTAACCCAGAGCAACGTGCCTCAAACCCAGAAACACGGTTTTTCTCCATTGTTCGCACAATGGCAAAAACCATTGATCGCACAAAAAATCTCTGTCACAGCAAACCAATAGTTGCGACTATTATGCGGTGGAAGGTTACTTGCCCTCTTGGTCGAGCCGCTTGTTGACTAGTGCGTCAGCCTCTTGGATGTATTTGTTTGTTCTGGGCACGTTGATGAAGCTCACGTGTTTAAAACAGCGCTTCAACTCCTGCACTTTGTTCCACCGTCGCCTCAGCTCCGGATTCTTGACGCTGTATTCGCCCGTCAAATGCTTGCCGACCAGTTCGCTGTCCAAGTGGCACACAACATCCTCTGCGCCGAGTTGCACGGCAAACTCCAAAGCGGCGATCAGGGCTTCGTACTCTGCTTGGTTGTTGGTTCGTCTTCCCAGAAAACGCGACTCAGCCTTGACCACTTCGCCGGCTTCGGAAAAAATCAGGAAAGCCCCCGCCGCGGGTCCAGGGTTGCCCCGGGCGCCGCCGTCGGAGTAGACCTTCAGCTTTACCGACATATCCGCTATTTTTCTCCCACTTGCCGGCTGTTCCAAACCGTTTTTAGCTGTAAAGCGAACGCATCCTCATCGGCAGCTATGCGTTTCTTGACTTCGCGCCAGGTGGCGGGGCAATCTTTGTAGGTTGTTTTGACGAGTTCGTGGATTACTTTGTCGAGTTGTTTCTTGTTTTGAGGCGTGACTTCTACGCCTGCTTTCTTGAAGACTCCGCCCAGATGCCTAAAATAGCAAGTCAAGGAGAAAACCACAGAATAACATAGGCAAATGCACATGTAAGCTTTACTGCAAGAGCGCGGCTGCTAAGCGCAATTAGCATTCCAGTTACTCTTGACCCAGCAGAAAACCTTCACAAGTAACCTTGAAACTCGAGCCGCAACCGTCACAGGTATAGGCCTCAATTTCGAATGCTCGATTTCGGAATGCCTTATCGGGCTTTCGGACTTTGTTTCCGCACTTTGGACACTTAGCAGGCAACAGGTACACACCAATTACGTATGGCAAAGTAATGATGCCATTTCAACTTTAGAAGCTTTGTGGGAACATCGGGATACAACACTTACCCCGCCCAAGGTAACATCAAAATATTTGCCCACGACACCACAAGCATTCCGTTCAGAGGCCGCAACAAAAGGTGCAAACAGGCTTTTAGAGAGTTAGAAAAATTAAAAAGACCGAAGCTGCGAATAGTGCCACAACAAACCATTGGAGAGAAGAATGTGCTCGTTACAAACAAGGATTTGATGGTTCCAGCCAGAAAAAACGGCTACGCAATCCCCGCCCTCAACGTGCAGAACCTCGAAAGCCTCAAGGCAGTTGCAGAGGCAGCCGTCGAGGAGAAGTCACCTGTCATCTTGGCAATAAGCCCGAGCGTCGTGAAGTACGCGGGCATGCCTTACATAATCGCCTTGGCAAAGACAGCGACACAACAGTCACCTGTGCCGATGAGCATTCACCTGGATCACGGCGAAGACTACGATACCTGCGTCAAATGTGTCGAAGCAGGCTTCACGAGCGTGATGATCGATGGCAGCTTCCTCAACTACGAAGAAAACATTGCTGTTACCAAAAAAGTCGTGGCAATCGCTCATCCCAGGGGCATCAGCGTCGAAGCAGAACTGGGCAAACTTGCAGGCGTTGAAGAGCGAAGCGTCGCAGAGAAAGAAGCCATCCTAACCGACCCCGACACCGCCAGAGACTTCGTCGAGAAAACCGGTGTAGACGCACTCGCCGTCGCCATCGGAACATCCCATGGCGCATACAAATTCAAGAGCGAATCCAAACTCGACATCGAACGCCTCAGAAAAATCAGCCAACGAGTCACCATCCCACTCGTACTGCACGGCGCCTCAAGCGTGCCCCAAGCGCTCATCGAAAAAGCCACCAAATACGGCGCGGAATTGACAAACGCAAAAGGCATACCCGAAACCGAAATCAAGAAAGCCATCGCCCTAGGCATCGCCAAAGTCAACGTAGACACCGACTTACGACTAGCACTCACGGGCGCAGTCCGCGAAGTCCTAGCAACTCAGCCCAAGGAGTTTGACCCCCGAAAAATTCTGGGACCCGCCAAAGAAGCAATGAAGCAAATCGCCAAGAGCAAGATGCAGCTCCTCGGAAGCTCAGGCAAAGCCTAAACCCAAAAAAGAGAAACAGGCAAAAAGCCCCAACTACCATCTTTTCAGCTATTTTTCAACAGCTTCATGAGCTTAGGCATTAACTCATAGCCAAATTCAAGAGTGCCCAGACTACCTTTCGCGCATTCTTTTTCACAAAACTTGCCGATATTGTCATCTGACACGGAGCCGCCTGAAATAAGCAAGGGGACAGGCGTGTCGCTGTGGACTTTGAGGATGCATGGCGTCGCGTGATCAGCCGTTATGCAGAAAAGCGTCTGTTTCAAGTCGATTTGTGGCAGCAGCTTACCGAAGAAGTATTTGTCGATGGCGGAGATTATATCGGTCTTCTTTTGGCAGGCCCCGTCGTGGCCCGGCTCGTCGGGCCCTTTGAGGTGGATGTAGAAGCAGTCGTGCTGCGGCAGGGCTTCGAGGAGGCGGTTAACGCGGATTTCGCAGTCCCTCTCTATGTTGCCAGTCGGCGGCGGAAGCAGAGACGACTCCATTCCGGCGAGGTGGGCGATTCCGCTTTCAGTGTGCATGTCTGCCAACGCCGCAAAGTTGACGTTGTAGCGTTCGTTTATACTAAAGAAATGAGGCAGCTGGCTCCCGGCATCCCTAGAAAGCACGACGTTCGCCTTGAGCTTGCCCTCTTTAGCGCGGTTAACGTTGATGGGGTGGTTTTCCCAGAGCTCGTGTGTTTTCCTGGTGAACTCGTTAACAAGGTCAGCGGACATCCTAGCCGATTCGGTGTCTTCCAAGGGCAGGCAAGTTTTCAAATGCATGTCCACAGTGGTCTCCGCGACGCCCAGCCCGTTCACGATGGAGTAAGCGGGATCGGTGTTCGAAATCTTGCCAGAAAGCGGCTTACCCTTGCTCTTGATAACCAGCACAGCCCGGTGCCCCAACGTGTTCTCGAAATCAAATGTCGCGGGACGAGAGGTCAGCTTCACCTGCGTGTTAGCTGCCTTGCTCAGTTCCACCGCTTCTGGGGTAGTGAGGGTTCGAGCAACACGCCTATCCAAAATCTCCATACCATCCCCCAACGTGGCAAAGTTACATCGCAACGCCAGATCCCCGTCTTTGAGGTTTATGCCCGCGCCGACAGCTTCGATTATGCCGCGGCCTGTGCTATACTTGAACGGGTCGTAACCGAGTAGCGAGATGACGGCTACGTCACTTTCTGGGGCGACGCCTTTACGAACGGAGTACATAAGCCCCGTTTTTCCCCGCCTTGCCAAGGCATCCAGGTTGGGGGTTTTTGCAGCTTCGAGAGGGGTCTTGTAGTCTAAATCTTTGTTCGGCAAGTCACCCATGCCATCTATAACTATGTACAGTAGCTTCAAGGCTGGAGTCTTCCTCCAAGGTCTTGGAAGAACGTAATTGGCGTTTAAGCTTTATTTCCTTTTTGCATACTTCAGCCAGCAAAACCAACTACAATTCAGATTTGCCCCGTCTTTCGAGAAACTCTTTTGTTGAAACAATCGCCCTCTTCAGGCTCCCAAAGGGTCATGGCTTGAGCTGAGCTGGCGATGCCTCTAAAAAATCCGGTTGCAGGCGGTCACTTCGCTATGCCTAAGATGCGCCTTATTTCACGTTGCGTCTGCTCCGGCGTCCCCGTCGTGTTCACCAGGTAAACCGCCGTCTGCGAAAAGTACCTGCAGAAAAAGTCCAGGCGAAGCGCCTTTTTCCGTTCGTCTCTGACCAGCTGGTGCGGGTTACAAAAATCGTGCTCAAGCAGGTACTCCAAACCCTCATCAGCGCTCATCGGAGTCGCAATCCTCGGGTCTGCAGCATCACGTTTAAGCAAGATAATCTTCTTCATAGTTGTAAGCGGAATCACGCCTCCAGGCCCCACAATCCAGCGCACATTTACGACCGCACGACCTTTCTCGTCAAACGTCGCTTTGTCAACAAGCCGTTCATACTCGTTCCAGATTTTCCCGATGTCCGCCTCTATGTAGCAGTTCTTCTCCGACCCAAACGCCAGCGGCTCCCGGCTGCTCAACCGCACGAAGTACCAATCATCCGCGACCAGCCGACCATACGGCAAACGAAGTAATCCCCAGGAATGCGTGGTTTTTCCCGTGCCGCTCGGCGCAATAATCGAGACTCCCATGCAGCCAAGGTCTATAGCTGCACCGTGCACGGAGTAGATTCGATGCTCATCCTCCAAGACGTCGCCCGCCAAGGCCAGTGCGATGCTCTTTATCCAGCCGTAGTAGTCAACGTTGATTAAAAAGGCGGTTTTCGTGTACGCGTCGTACTTGACTGTCATCGGCTGGTTTGGCTCTTTAAGCACGATTAGTCTACCGTGGCTTCGCGTGTTTTCGCTCATGCTGTAAAAGTTTTCTTCCCACTCGCTATGGACACGTTCAACTTCTGTGAGAAGTTTTATGCAGCAGCCGTACACGTCGGCTTTATTCGAGTAGAGCAATCTAGCCTCGTATTTCTTGAAGAGTTCTTCTTTTTCTTGTGAGCTAATGAGTTGGACAGAATAGCTAGAAGTCATTGTGTTCTCTCCGAAAACGGCTGATACATGTTGGGGTCGGGGAAAAATAAGGTTTGCCCCTTCGTAACCCTTGTCAATATCCCCTTTACAAGCTCGAGGCGAATCCTCTAAGCACTTCTCGAATTGACTGAGTCAGCGGGTGTTTAACCTGCACGGGCTCCTCAAGTTTCTCCAGACGTGCAATGCGCCAGTAGATAGGGGGATGCGAGTCTAATCCCAGCCATTCTTGCAAGCGGAAGGATGGCACTCGTTCGAATAGTAACCGGTGGAACCCGATTTTTTCGAGCGATTTGGCCATGATTTTAGGTTGCCCAATCATTATAGCAGACGTTAGGTCTGCTCGGGCTTCGAAGAATTTCGCTATAAAGAATATGAGTGTCATGACCGCGAAGAAGTAGACGAAGAACAGCAAAGGCGTAAATATTACTGGGAAAAACCTGAACAGCACATAGAATCTGAAGAGGAATTCTGCGCTTAAGAGACCAAAAAGGATGAGTGGGTCTCTGCCTTTTAAGTGGCCAAATTCGTGGCCTAAAACGCTTTCAACTTCTGGTTCCTCCAACTGAACAAGAAGACCAGTAGTTATCAATACGATTCCTCTGCTTGGGCTAGGCCCCGAAGCGGCAGCATTTGGAACCATAGTGTTTGAAATCACGATCTTCGGCACTTTGTAGCCGAAGCGGTCAGCGACCTTTTTCACAAGTTCATAGACGTTTACTTTCTTGGCTGAAAGGCTACCTTGCCTGCAAGATGCATTGTATTTTGTGAAGATTCTTTCAGCTTCTCCGCAGTCGATAACGCCCTGCTTAGCTATTATTTCATCGTAGATTTCCTTCTTCAGTGTCGCTAATTGCTCTGGCGGTATTTGTTTGTAGTCGTCTAAGGTTCCTAAGGAGCCGATTGGCGGCTGATATTCTAAGAAATGAATTATTGGGTTGTCTTTGGTAATGGTCCAGTCGCTTGACCGGGAGATGATTTTGTTTGAGTAGAAAACGAATACGAATTGTGATGCAATCAGGGCTATTGGGACGAGCCAGAAATAAGCGGGGTAAAAGAGTTCTACGACAAGGAACAAGCCTAAGCCGAGCCCAATGAAAACAAACGTTAGAAGGATTTGTGTCTCAAGGAAGAGACGGTTGAAGCTCTTTTCGTGGACTCTGACTTTTTCGGGGACAATTTCTTCGCCTTCTCGCCAAGCAAAGTACCAAGTGACTTTGCGAGCTTGCTCTTCGAAGGTTTCGGTGGCGATGACAACATCTTGCCTAGCTTCGTCTATGGCGGTCTCAGGGAGTTCCGCTTCGAGGGGGGTAATGTTAACGTTTACGGCGTCTGTACCAGTAATCTCCACTTTGAAGAGTTGCTTGCCCTGCTGATCAATAATATTGTATGATATGATTAGCGCTTTTTCTGTCTGCTCCTTAGAAAGGTTGGAGAACCGCTGCTTCTGCGGCGTGAAAAACTGCCTGTACATGAACTCGAACAGCTTCTCATAGTAGCTCGGTGGAACCTCCGTGTCAATCTTGTACGAGAGAGATGCAGCTGCCATTCCACTTCAAAACCTTAAAAGTCTTGTAATTTAACTTGGTTTTTCTATGTTATAACTGTATGGGTTAGTTGCAACTTGGTCGTACACGTTACAACAAGCTCAAGGGCAACCAGTCCATTGCCTCATTTAGAATGGAAAAGTTATATTTGAGACCGAGGTTTAAGTACGGATAACCAGAACCTGGTGCATGAAAAATGACTGAACGCGATAACCTAACCGACCCTGAAAAATCAAAAGCTTACTCCCAAGACATGACCGACCGCGCAAAAGAACTCGAAGCCCTCCGAACAGAACTCCAAAACCTCATGGTAAGATTCGGACTCCGTGCCCTCAAACTCTACCAAACAGGCACGCCTGAACCGCTGGCGCCCGGGCAGATGTCGTACCTCATCAAATACGAGCTAACCAACGCCATCGCCGACCTGCAAGACCCCAAGAACATGGAAGCCATCATCAACCAGACCAAAGAAGAATGGAAAAAACAGCAACAACCTCAAGAATAACCACCTTCTCAACTTTTTGTATCAAATTTCCACCGAAAAAGAATGCCCTTTTTCACAAAATCGGAGGCTTAACGTGGCTTAGCTTACGCGAGTCAAGCCTCGTCCATTTCTTGAAATCGTCTGACGGCGGATTCTCGGCGTACAGATCTTTTCGCCTCGACTCCAGAAACAGGTTATCTTCGCCCGCGAATTCAGCCGCAGTCAAAACCTGGTGCCCAGCGGCTTCTGCTGCTGCGAAAATCGGCTGGGTTTTTTGCCGCCACTGCTCATCCCTAAGTGCGTGATGCTCCATGATGGTCACGGGAACGGCTTGGACTATGGCTTTCAGGTTTGATAGCCCTTTGTGGAGCTGGGCTTCGTCAACTTTGAAGGCGCCCAAGTAAAAAGGGGGACCGCCAACCATGAGCACGTCGGGTCTCTCAGCCATGATTATCGCCATCGACTTATCGGACATTGGGCCTTGCACGTCGGGCGCATGCATGAATTTCTCGCCGTCATACTCCACCGTCGCCATTACGACCCAGCCCAGTATTGCATCTTCGGGTCCATGGGGAACCGCTTCCGAGAAACGCACGGTGGTCTCGCCGAAGTGGAATTCTCTGCCGTCCGCGATCGAAAGCTTGCTTGCATGTTTTCCGCCTGTCCTTTGGAACATCCAGGCACGTTCTCGCTGGCTCGGGTTAATGTGTTCCCGCGGGTTCTTCATCAAAACAGTCTTCTTCTGGTAGATTTGCCTCGCCGTCTCGCCGTCCTGTGTCCAGTTGACGAGCCAGTCCTCATAGCTGGGCGTGTGATGGTCAAAGTGATAGTGGCTAATCGTGACGACTTGGGCTCTGTCGGCGGCTTCCGCTATGCGCTGGCGCAGCCGCGCGATGACCTGAAACTCCTGCGGGTGAGGCAATAAGCTGAAACGATACGGCGCCAAGGAAATCCCCGCGTCCAAGAGCAGGGTGACATTTGGGGTTTCTGCGAGGGTGCACATAGAGCGGACGCCGAAGCTTTCCGCCGCCAATGGGGTAACCTTGAATTTGCTGCGCATGATTATCTCTTTCTGTGGTGGCTCAAGCCTAAAATAGGCTTTCATTCCAAAGTTAGAATGGAAACTTGTATCAAACATTCTGAATGATAGCCCCAACATTTTAAAGGACCCGCCAACTGATTTGCACAAGGTGGGCGATGACGACTTTGGCCCAAAGACGCGTAGGATGATTACGATCTTGAGTGTGAGAAGATAGAATGCCAACTGCAAAGTTAGTTTTCTATCTTCGAAGAGCCTACCAACTTAGAAGCCTTCTTTCCTGTTCTTGAAATAAACTGCTGAGAGCGAAGCGTGAGTTAGCCATTTTGGTCAATCACTCTGTCCCCTCCACAAGAAATATTAAAAAATGGAAAAGCCAAAATGCAAGGGCTACTTTTCTTTGGGCTTCTCCCAAAGTTCCAACTGCTGCATTTTGAGCTCTCGGCGTTTCTTCTGCAGAAAGTTGTACACAGTATGGTGCTCACTGCCCTGAATAATCATTTGCACGGCGTTTCTGGCGATGTCGACCTGCTCGAAGGTTCCGATGAAGCCCACAGTGTGGCCGTACACGACGGTGTCGGCGTCAGTAAGTTCCTCGATGGTGCGGCGGGTTTTGCCGTTCATGCCTATTATGCGGCTTTTAACGCGGCGTATGTCTGAGTCTGACCGCCCAAAGATATTGCGCAGGTCGATGAAATCAAATATGGCATCTTCGCTACGAACAAGTCTGTACGCCTGATCTGACGAGAAGCCTCTGCCGATAGCTGTGACCACGTCTTTTGCTCTGAACAGAAGAGAAGGATCTGTGGCTTTTTCGCTGAGGGTGATTTCTACGCCGCCTGCTTCGCTTTCAATTTCAAGTTTAACCTGCAAGCGTTCTTGGATGTCCCGTTTGACTTTGCCTTCGGGGCCAATGAGGACGCCGACTCTTTCTTTGGGTATGCGCACGAATGCATTAGGCGTTGACATTTTTAGTAACCTGCTTGAAGATTTTTTCGTTCGGAAGAACTTCTAGGCCTTGGCGACTAAAGAACCTATTCACATTTTCGATGTCGCGTCTTAGGAGAAACTCTGCGAGGGGATGCGATGTGGGCACGGACTGGGACATGTCGAACATGACGAGTTTGCCCTTCCACATCATGAGATTATACTCGCTCAGGTCGCCGTGGACAAGCTCTGCCTTCTGGTATAGCCTCTTCATGAAGGTGAGAAGTTGCTTGTAGGTTTTCGCTGGATCTTCGGGCGGCAGTTCTTTGAGACGAGGAGCGCTGACGCCATTTTCCCCGATGAATTCCATGATGACTATGTTTCGTTCCACGGCTATCGGTTTGGGGACACGCACCTTGGCTTTGTTTGCCTCATCCAAGTTGCGGAATTCTTTTTGAGCCCAAGTGGAAATCAGCGAGCGGGTATCGCGCTTGATGTTCTTGAAGCGGTAGTCGCCTTCGATGTACATCATCATACCCTTCTTGAATTCAGCGGAAGAGGTGAGGTAAATTTTGACGGCTCGTTCTTCGCCTGCCTTGGTTTTGCCCCAGTAGACGCGAGCTTCTTTGCCCGCACTCACTACGCCGGAGACCTCGTTTAGTACGCCGCTGCTGAGGAACTTGAAGAGAACCATGCGAGTGGATTGATCGAAGACCTCTTCCACGGTGGCGCGGTCTTCCGTGCGGCGGTTATCCAGCATGCGGTCTCTTCGCTCGAAGGCTTTCTCTTGGCGGTTGGATTTCTCTCGTGCTTTTCCTGACATAACATCATCAGATTATCAAGTTTGAAGTTAAGAACGCGTACGTGTGAAGAATTTTGGTTCTGAGGCATCAGCGCTTTCTAGACGGTGAGGTAACCTTTTCTCCGCAGGTTCTCTGCTTGTCCATGAGTGTAGCGCCAGGTGACGTCACCTCGTGTGTCGGTTTGGAAGTCCCACGGGGAAACCAGCACCACATCGTTTTCGCGTATCCAGACGCGCCGTTTCATTTTGCCGCGGATGCGACAGAGCCGTTCTTTGCCGTCTTGGCATTTAACCATGATTCGGTCGAAACCGAGCAGTTTCGTGACTACGCCTAATACTTCGGCTTGCGAAGGATAGATCATTTCGTTTTGGATGTCCCCTTCGCTCAATACCTTTTTCTTGCCCATTTTGACATCTCAACAGATTCTGGAAGAAAAAATATGTAGCCCTCCTTAAAAGCGTGTTCATTTAACTTTGCAGCTTTCTCAGCCTTTGTAGCTCTGTGTCTCTCACGCCGAACTCCGGGGTTCAATGACGCCGTAAATGTATTGTCGGGTGGCCAACCAAGCCGCGTCGGTTGGTTCAAGTAAGCTTAAATTTTCGCTTCGCCACACCTTATGCGCTGATTTGAGAGGATTTTAGTGTCTTACGTTTTTAACGTTCCCTACAGGGACAACGAGAAACTCAAGCAAGTCGTGGAAAAAGTTAAGCAGGACAGGAAATTGCACGCGTACTGGCGATGCAGCAACGTCATGGCTATCGAGCGTCTAGGCTACACGGACCATGGCCCTACACACGTAAAGATTGTGGCGAACATGTCGCTGAAAATCCTGCGAATACTCGTAGACAAGCAGGTAAAGACTAGCGTCGTGAAGGATTACAGCCTCAAGAATGAAGATGCCGAAGTCATCGTTTTTCTAGGCAGCATATTCCACGACCTTGGCATGATAGTCGTGCGGAATCATCATGAAATGTACAGCGGAGTAATCGCCCTAGAGTTCCTCGACCGTTGCTTGACGCCTACTTACAATGAAGAAGAACGCGCCATTATCACCTCTGAGGTGCTGCACGCCATCGTGACCCATGAATACACAGGCCCCAAAGTCAACAGACCCCTGACAGTGGAGGCAGGTATTGTCGGCATCGCAGACGCCCTGGACATGGAAGCAGGCAGGGCAAGAATTCCTTTCAAAGCCGGAAAAGTGGACATCCACGCTGTTTCGGCTCTGGCCATAGAGAAGGTGGAGATTTTGGAAACTCAGGAAAAAAAGGATGGAAAACCTATCACGATAAAAATCACTATGTCAAATTCTGCAGGCGTTTTCCAAATCGACGAGCTCCTGAAGCCCAGGATAGAGACATCGGGGCTGCAGCAGTACTTCCATGTAGTTGCCGAAATCACGGGCGAGAGAGAACGCAGAATCGTGGATAAATTCGAAATCTAGCCCGGCCGCGCCTATGTTGTGGTGCCGTAGCAGTCAACCGTAACCGTCGCGTCTGTAACGGCTGAGGAAACTTTGGCGTCAACGAGGATGGCGAAAATCACGTCAGGGTAAGCGTAAAGCCGCAAAAAGTCATCGTCGTTCAGCCACAAGGAGCTACTGTTGGTGAAGGTTTTTTCGACACTGCGGGACACCACGTTATCTATGAATTCAACGCGGAATCTAACCGTAACGGTTTCATTATTCTGGAAGCTTCCCTGCACTGTCACCTTGGGCTTGAAAGTCGCGATTGTGGCCGGATGCACCTGAATAATCTGCGCGGGCCCATAGCTGTTTGAACCGCCGATCGGGATGCCGATGCCTGTCTGCCCAAAGACTCCGCCGACGGCGTAGATCCAAACGCTGAAGGGGTTGAATATCCGCGCAGTCCAGTTGCCCAGAATGTTGACGCCCGAACCTATTATTGGAGACTGAAAGGCGGTCTGCCCGATTTTCATGGCGTAGAAGTAAGCGGTATCAAGTGGCAAGGGGGCGAAGGACTCGAAAACTACGCTGTCCAGGAGCGTCTTGTACATAGAGCCATCCAACTGTAGCCCAGTTTGATTATACTTGTCGAATTCGCCCATCCATATGCGGACATCCTGCATCTGGCCGTCCGTGAACTCCGCCTGCTTTTCTACGGTTATAGCGACGGAGTTGTCTAGCTGGTTGAAGTAGCACCGATTAACCTGAGTGTTTGCGTAGGAACCCGTCGAGTTGCCCTGCGCCCCGGGGCTGCTTGTAGCGTTGGTGCAGAAGACGATACCTTGGACGCACTTGTCAAAGTGGACCGTGTCGATTCGTGTTCCTTCGGTCCAGGTGTTGGTGTTGGCGAGTTCCAAGCCGACGGTGCAGTTCTCAAAAATCATGTTCGTTACGGTTGTTTCGAACGAGTTTTCGATGTGGATCGTGCCGTTGAAGATTATGAGTCCGGAAATCTGGTCGTCCTGCGAGTGCTCGAAGTCGTCGCCGCGGACGATGACGCTGTTCTGGTTAAGGTCCAGCGTTGCGCCATCGCTGTCCATCCGTGCATTCTTCTTGTTAGACATGTTAATGTCCGAGTTTATCGTGTACTCGTCGGCTTTGACGTAGATGTTGTTGCCGTTGGCGAGAGCGTCATTAAAAACCGTTGCCGCATTCGTGGAGTTGAAATCCACGGCGCCAGTTAGGCCGTTCTTCGCGACGTAGACCGAGCCGTTGTTCCAGTAGCGGTAAATCACGTAGTCGTATTGTTGGATAGGCAGGAGCGAGTTGAGGTTGTCGATTTTGCCGTTCAGCAAGTCCATCATGGCGTATTCGCTCTGGTTCAGCTGGAAGTCGGTTTGGTTTAGCTGGTTCAGCGACGTGTCGATTTGGCTGGTGACCTGGTCGGCGGCGGAAAGGTCCCGGCTGCGCTGCTTTTGCTGCAAGTCGTTGTTCTTGACTATTAGGTACGTATTGGCGACCGAAACGATAAGGATCGCGATGAACAGCACAGCTAATACGCGGTTGGAGGGGGTAAACTTCATATCTTGAGCGTCCTGAAGTCCGAAGAGTATAGGATGAACTAGTTTGCATTCATTAAATAAAGTTTCCAATGTTCACTACTTCGAGTAGGACTCCGAAGTTGAGCAAAGAAATGACCATAAACAAGAAAATAGAAAAAAGTTGAGTTTCAGCCTACAGCGTCGGCGATTTCAGAGTCCTAAGCCTTATCCGAGTTGTCTACCGCAGTGAGGGCAGAATTTCAGATTTTCGTCAACTACTCTGCCGCAGCTTGGGCAAATTCTGGTTATCTGCTGTGGACCTGCTTGCTGTGGTGCTTGTTGTTGCGGATAATACTGTGGTTGTGAAGCATATTGTGGTGGTGGAGCTGCGTATCCGTATGCTTGTTGCTGTGGTCCCATGGGGATTGGTTTGTAAACAAGTGCCAGTATGCCTCCTATGAAACCGAGGAGACTGGCCACTCCAATTATTGAGAACACTAGGATTAACGCGCCCCATTTGGAGTGCTCCATTGGATTGCCTTTGAGTTTGCCTGCGAAGACGATAATCAGAATTGATGCGATTAGCACCCAGACGCCGAAGCCAAGAAGTGTTGTCCATCCCCAACCGAACATGCTATCGTAGACGTAGTAGCCGTAGTAGTCGGATACAGCTGTGGTGTATGCTGAATAAGCTATGACTCCGAATGCTATGAAGGCCAGAGAGCCGAGCAAGCCGAAGATTCCGCCTAACAATGAGAGGACATAAGCTGCTGTAGGTTTATTTTGAACTTGTTGATTTCCCAATTTATTTTTCTCCTGAGTCTTGGAAACTCTTTGCAATTAATTAATATAAAAGACTTGTGTAACCGAAATATGTGCTTGACTCAGTTTTCAAATTTGATTTGCTGAAGGTGGAATGCAGGGTTAACTTTGAATGGGACTTCAGCAAAGACGGCAAAAGCATAAATCAAACAAGAACCAACCTTCAGGAGGAATTCACATGCCAGGATCATACTCACGACTGCTGGGTGTAATCGGGAAGCCAAACACGGGCAAGTCTACGTTCTTCAGCGCCGCCACCCTTGCCGCGGCGGAAATCGCCAATTACCCTTTCACCACGATTAAGCCTAACCGAGGCGTCGGGTATGTACGCACTCCCTGCGTCCACCCTGAATTCAAAGTGCAGGACAACCCCAACAACAGCCTCTGCATGGACGGCGTTCGTCTCGTCCCCGTGGAACTCATCGATGTAGCAGGTTTGGTTCCAGGAGCCTGGGAAGGACGCGGTTTAGGCAACCAGTTCTTGGACGAGATTCGCCGTGCAGACGCACTGGTCCACATAATCGACGCCTCAGGCGGCACCGATTGCGAAGGCAAAGTCTGTAAGCCAGGTGAGCACGACCCTCTTGAAGACGTCAAATTCCTTGAAAAAGAAATCGCCATGTGGATGGCAAGCATCCTTAGGAAGGACTGGCAAAAAATCGCTCGCACGGCGGAAACCGACAAAAAAGGCATTTTGGCCCCGCTTGAGGAGCGCCTCAGCGGATTGGGCATAAAACGAAGCCACATTTTTGAAGCCATCCGCAAGACTGGTTTAAGCCAGGAGAAACCAACGGCGTGGAGTGACGATGACTTTCTGGGGTTTGTGGACAGATTGCGGCAAATCAGCAAACCCATGCTAATAGTCGCAAACAAAATTGACTTGCCCACGGCTGAGGCTAACGTTAAGCGGCTCAAAGAACTCGACTACATCGTGATTCCAGCCAGCGCCGAAGCTGAGCTCGCATTGAGAAGGGCAGCGGAGAAGAAACTGATTGATTACCGCCCAGGCGACCCTGACTTCAAGATAGCCCAACCCGAGAAGCTTTCGCCCAACCAGATCAAGGCCTTGGAGTCTATCCAGGAGAAGGTTCTGGTAAAAAACGGGTCTACGGGCGTGCAGGAAGCCATCAACACCGCTTACTTCAAGCTGCTTCACATGATAACCGTCTACCCAGTAGAGGACGTGGAGCACCTGAGCAATCACAATGGCAGTGTCCTGCCTGACGCCTACCTCATCCCTCAGGGAGCCACGGCACGTCAGTTTGCCTACATCATCCACACGGAATTAGGCGAAAGCTTCCTTTATGCGGTGGATGCGCGGCACAAGACGCGGATAGGCGAAGAAGCCGTACTTAAGGACCGTGACGTCGTAAGCATCGTCAGCACGAAAAGACGCACATAACCGCAACTATGCGCCGTAGCGGCGCTTGCGGTTCTGGAAAGTTCGTATAGCCCTGAGCAAGTCAATGAGGCGAAAGTCAGGCCAGAACACATCCAAAAACAGGAGTTCGCTATACGCGGATTGCCACAGCAGAAAACCGCTTAGTCGTTCTTCGCCTGAGGTTCTTATGATCATGTCGGGGTCTTGGTTGGGCATGTGTGAAGTGTACAGGTACTTCTCGAAGGTACTCTCGTCGATGTCTTCAACCTTCAGCTCGTCATCCTTGACTTTCTTGGCGATGGTCTTGGCGGCGTCGACGATTTCAGCTCTGCCTCCATAAGCGAATGCGAAATTCAGGAACTGACGATTGTAGTCCACAGTGGCTTTCTCCACGTCCTGGATTAGCTGCTGTAGGTTATCAGGCAGAAGGTTTACTCTGCCGAGGACTTTGACGTGTACGCGATTCTTGTGAATCCGCTCATCTGTCAGGAGCTTGCGGAACTTAACTTCGGCTATTTTCATGATTTGTTCGACCTCGTCGGCAGGTCGCCTGAAGTTCTCCGTGGAAAACATGTAAAGCGTGACGAACTTGATGTCCAGCATCAAGCACCAATCGAGGAGGTTCTCGACAGTTTCGGCGCCCTGTTTATGCCCCAGCCACGGGTTAATGTCCTGCTCGCTTGCCCAGCGCCTGTTGCCGTCCAGAATTATGGCGATGTGCTCGGGTTTCACGTCGTTCTTGGTCTGCCACCACAGCCACCGCTCGTATGCGCTATAGATACCGATGACTGAAAGGAATTTTTTAAGCACCAATACGTAAACCTCGTTTCAATGAAGCCTGCAGTTGAATCTGATCGCCATAAGTTAGCCTCTTGCGATTCAATTAAAGATTGCTCCAAACCTCACAAAATTCAAATGCAATTTGGCATTAGATTAAAAGCCATCGGCACAACCAAAAACAGGATTCAAATGGGAGATATTTGCTAATTTTCTCCGAAGTCGTCCACTTTATCCTTGGACCTCACAAAGAAACCTCTAGCCGAACGGTTCACGATGAGGATAACGAGCACACTTGCGATTGCAATCAAGATCCCAACGATTATGTAGAACACGAGGTTCGCATAGCCCAGTGTCGGACGGATGAGTATTTCGGCGGCCCCATCGAATATCATGCGGGACCAAGCGACTGAGACAATGAGGGCGACGTTGCGCAGCACACGTGCGTCGCCTTCGAAGTACCATCGTATGCCCCTGCCCAATAACGCTGTGCATAAGCCAAGGATAATCAGGTCTATGGCGCCCTTGAAGTAGTAGCCTGCGGCTTGGGGCAGGACGCTTATCCATCCGCTGGCATTAATGGGAAGCGGCGTAGTATTTCCTATGACGTAGGAGTACCCTGAGTATATGCTGATTGCGACGCACAAGATACCTGCGATGGTGGCGTAGTTTGCGACTTGCACTGGCAATGCGGGTGGCGAGTATTCCCTGATCCACTTAATGAAGCTCTTGGCTGATCTGTCGACGGCAAAGCCCTTTATGAGCATGAAGCTGCTCAAGACAAGCAATATAGTTATGGCGTAGTAGTAGACGCTTACGCCGAGAATGGCAAGTATGCTCCATATGAGAATGAGCGTGCCGGGCAGCCCAAGTGCTATACGGCTGTACTTTGGCTCCTGTACGAGCATCTTGAAGTATCTGGAGAACAGCGCAGCCGTTTCCTCGATGGATTCGCTGTGCTTGACGACTATGCGCCTTACAGATGAGACGGGCACGCGGGACTCGATAAGCGGCAAAACCGCCTCGTCAGTGTATCCGTCTGTGACCAAGATAACTTCTTTTGCGGCGAAAGCTTCTAAAAGTGTATTCAGCTCGGCAACGAGTTTTCTGTCTGCGCCTACTCCGCCCAGCTCTGAGCCGCAAATGGTGGCGATTTCAAAAACTTCCTCCGGCTTTTGCTCCTTTAGGAGGCGGTCGTATAGACTTACGGCTTCGAACATGGCATTTGCGTCGGGTTCTTCTGGATCTTTTAGCGCCAAGGCGACGGCGGCATCTAAGTTGGCGGTTCTTCCGATAACGGGCGTTTTTATGCCGGCTTTGGTCCCCAGGTCGCCGTCCCTGTCAACGCAAAGAATGATTATACGTTTTTGCGTTTGTTCCCCAGTTTTCTCAATCATCATTTCTCTAATCATATTATTCTGGCGATGTTAAAGTTTAATCTTCCGTTTCTTTTTCATCGCCTGCAAGAAGCTGGAACTCGTTCCAGTCAACCTTCTCGCCCCTTTGGAGTTTCTCTCGTGCTTGGGAACCGATTTTCTCCTTTATTTCCTGTTCTTTGGCTTTTTTCTGCTTCTCGCTTTCTTCACGTTGAGATTCGAACTGACGTCTCTTGTCATCGAACTCCTTCCTACGTTCTTCGTACTGTTTCTTGTGTTCGTCGTATTGTCCCTGTCTTTCCTCGAATAGCTTGTGTCTCTGGTCGATGCATCTGCCGATTTCGTCGTGGAGAGGCTTGATTCTTGCTCGGTCTTGAAGGAACATGACGTGCAAATTCGTTGCTTCGTCGCGGATGGTCTTCATTTCCTCAAATTTAGCAAGCATCTTAGAATGCAGTTCCTGGCTTTTCTGCGCGTTTGCCGTTAATTCCTTATGGAAGGCATCTGCCTTGTCTTGGAAAACCCTAAGCTCATTTTTTATCGCGGTTATTTTTTTGCTATGCACATCCATTTTCTTAAAAACGCTCAACTGCACCTCGATGTCTTTGACCTGGTCGATGTACCGCTTCTCTTCTTTGAGGTCCATCGACGTGGTGGCGATCTTGAATTCGAGCGCGTCGAAGGCTTTCTGCAGTTCTTGCCTGTTTTGGCCTTGGCGTTTCTCGCGTAGTTCCCTGATTTTTTGGCTGTGCTCTTTAATCAGTTCGATGAAGGGAGCCATCTGTGCACGGACTTCGTCGCGTTGCTGCTTGAGTGTCCTCACGCTTAGGTTAAGCTGGTCGCGTTCTTTTTTGATTTCCCCGATTTCTGTTCTGAGCGCCTTGGCTTTTTCGTTCAGCTGGTCTCTGGTCTCTATGTGCTTTTTTATGTCTTCGTGGGTCTTGTTCAATTGTTCCTTGAGGGTTACAATTTGCTGGTTGAGGGCTTCGATCTTCTGGTTGACAGCCGCGAATTCAGTTGTTTTTTGTTCACTCAAATGGCTTCCTCTTTCCGCGCCGATTTTGATGTTATGATTGTGCCTTTCGAATTAATATGGGTTTCAGATGCTGCTTTTATGTTTAATGGATAACTGGGAGCTTTTAGGATTTTCCGTTATAAGTTTTATATACTATGTTGCGCCCATGAATGCAGGGAAAAACGTGACCTACGATTACAATGAACTGCTTAAACGAGCACGCGCTCAAGTTCCAGAGGTCACCCTCAAGAAGGAACGTTTGGAGCTGCCCAGGCTCTATGTGACCATGGTCGGCATGCGAACCACCATAGGCAACTTCAAGGAAATTTCAGAAACGCTTGACCGCGACCCACAGCACATTCTCAAGTTCCTCACCAGAGAAATGGCTACTGCTGCCACTTATCATGATGGAAGAGCTATTTTCCAAGGCAAGTTCCCTAGAGACACCTTTGAACGGCTACTGCAAAGGTACATGGAAAGCTTCGTAACCTGCCCCGTGTGCAAACGCCCAGACACAAAAATCGTTAAAGAAAAACGCCTGTCATTCATAGTCTGCAACGCTTGCGGCGCAAAGTCATCAGTTAAACAGCTCTAGAAGGGCCATTATTGGACGCGTACGTTAACCTTAAGAAAGTAGGCGGAAACGTAATGCTAGCCATCTGCGACAGCGAAATCTTAGGCAAGACGTTGCGCGAGGGCAAAATTGTCTTTCACGTTAAAGAAGAATTCTACAATGGCGGACGCGTAAGCGTCGAAGAAGCTATGGACATGGTGGCAAACTCAACTATCGTGAACATGGTGGGCAAATGCTGCGTGGAGAAAGCCATCAAAAGAGGTTACGTGCATCCGCAGGCCGTCCTCAATATTGAGGGCGTGCCGCACGCTCAAATCGTCAAATTTTAAGTAGCGCTTTTTTCGGTTCGCTTCACATTCAAGTTCTAAATGCTTTCTAAGAAAGCTTATATTTCGCCGGGTGCCTTTTGCGGAAATATTACATTCAGCTTAGCTTTGCTAGCTGTACTGGTGAGTTACCTTGGTTGAGTACAAGTGGGTTGCGCTTTCGAACACGACTTTAGGTACGTTGATGGCTTCAATTGACGCGACCATTGTCCTCATCGCATTACCAAGCATTTTTCGCGGGATCAACATCGACCCCTTCAATAGTTTCCAGTATCTGCTCTGGGTGTTGTTCGGCTACAGCATCGTGACCGCGACTTTGCTGGTTACGTTTGGCAGAATCTCCGATATGTTCGGTAGAGTCAGGCTTTACAATTTGGGGTTTGCCATATTCACGGTCGGTTCAATTCTGCTTTCGTTGACACCTAATCAGGGTGATCTGGGTGCGATGGAAATCATAGTTTTCAGGATAGCGCAGGGCATCGGCGGAGCCTTCTTGTTCGCCAACAGTGCCGCCATCATCACAGACGCTTTTCCCGCTAACGAGCGCGGTAAGGCCTTAGGCATCAACCAAGTTGCTTTCCTTGTGGGCTCGCTTGTTGGTTTAGCGTTGGGCGGGATTTTGGCTGTTTACGACTGGCGGCTAGTGTTCCTCGTCAGCGTACCCGTGGGCGTTGTGGGTACCCTCTGGTCGTACTGGAAACTCAAGGAAATGGGAACCATCCGCAGAAAACAGAAGATGGACATCTGGGGAAACGTTACCTTCGGAGCAGGGTTAACCCTGATCCTGGTAGGCATAACGTACGGTTTGATTCCCTACGGCTCGGCTTCAATGGGTTGGGGTAACCCTTGGGTCATTGCCTCCCTCGCATCCGGCGCGGCACTGCTTATCGCGTTCCCATTTATAGAACTGCATGTCCCCGAACCCATGTTCCGGCTGGAGCTGTTCAAGGTACGCATGTTCAGCGCCGCCAACCTTGCCGGGTTCATGAGTGCTATGGCGCGCGGGGGCGTGATGATTATGCTTGTAATATTACTTCAGGGCATTTGGCTGCCGCTGCATGGATTTAGCTACGACTCCACGCCGCTCTGGGCGGGCATATTCATGATTCCCATGTCCATCGGCATCGTCATCACTGGACCAATCAGCGGATGGCTAAGCGACAAACATGGTGCACGACTCTTGGCCACGGCGGGCATGGTCGTGACGGGCGTAACTTTCTTGGCGTTCGCATTTTTGCCCGCAAACTTTGACTACATTTGGTTCGGGTTGATTCTCTTCGTCATGGGTTTGGGCAGCGGCACCTTTTTCTCGCCTAACATGGCTTCCATCATGAACTCCGTTCCGCCTGAACACAGAGGCGCAGCCTCAGGCATGCGAGCAACGCTTCAGAACTGCGGGCAAACAATAAGCCAAGCCCTATTCTTCACAATCATCATCGTCTCGTTAAGCGCGACGCTTCCCGCGGCTCTTGCAACAGCGGTAACGAACGCGGGTGCGCCCCAGGTTGCCACCGTTTTCGCACAAACTCCCGCTTCGGGGGCGCTCTTTGGCGCTTTCCTGGGCTACAACCCAGTTGGAACGGTTCTTTCTGCAATGCCGTCAACTCTGATCTCAGCCATTCCTCACTCGACGATTGCTTACTTAACTGGTTCGGTTTTCTTCCCGACAGCTATTTCCTCGCCGTTTATGGGTGCCCTGCGGGAAGCATTCTACGTTGGTGCCCTCATGTGTTTTGTCGCGGCGATTTGCTCCGCCCTCCGAGGGGACCACTATGTGCACGGGCGAGAAGGAACTGGCAGGTCAGGCGGAAAAGCGGAAGAAAACCAGAAAAAGCCGCGTTAGCTCTCGCAGAAGCTCCTTTTGGAGAATCATAGTTGTCTATTTGCTAGAAGTTTGTCTGGTGCGGACATGACACTTTCATGATTCATCCTTGGGTCCTGTAAATTTGGGCTCGGCTCTGTTAATCTTGCGAACTGGTTTTTCGTAGTGGTTGAATTATTGGTGTATGCAATGCCCAAATAGTTCTAAAGTGCTATTGCGCCATGAGTGACACACAGATGACGGGCTATGCAACCATCAAGATCCCCAAAAACCTTTCCAAGGAAATCGACGAAATCGTCGCAAAACAATGCTTCGGCTACACATCAAGGTCCGATTTCGTCGAAGACGCAGTGCGAAAGGGTTTATTGAAGGAAAAGGGCGTTAGATAGTCCACTTTGGTTTGGCGCGTCTTTGTTTCTCCTTATGTTTTCGCCGCCTTCGAGTGGCGTGAGGTTAAACCATGCACAAGAAAAGCTAGAAGAAACTTTTGGAGAAGAGAATCCGAAGCATAATCCTCCGGGGCAGTTTCAACGACCGAAAGGTTGCAGAAATCGTTTGCCGAATGACTCGCCTTGACGTTTTGAGGCAGTTAACTGGTTCAGTCGAGGTTTGTGGTGTTCCTGATGTTGTGAAGGGGGCGGTTTTGGTGGATTCGCCTGGAAAGGGTAGCTTTTAGAAGGAGAATTAGGAAAATGGCAGGCTTGGGTAGGGATTTTTTGTGTGCACAATTTGTTTTAGCATTTGCGCACAAAAATTGAAAAAAATGCCTTTCTAGGTTTGAATCTGTTTGCTTTCAAATAAAGCAACCCATTGGCGATTGAGCAGAATTGTGCGAGAATTGTGTAAATTGTGCAGAATTGTGCAAATTTGTGCTATAGCTCATCATAAGGAAGGTATGAGAAAGTGGGCATTGGAAAAACTTGGACTGATGAAGAGAACAAGCTTCTAGTAGCAATGATTGCTGAGGGTCTTACGTTTCAGCAGGCTTTTGACTCTAGGAAATTTCCAGACAGGACTTTGGATTCTGTCAGAGGGCAATTTCAAAGGCTTAGCGCCCCGTCTCCGACCAACGCGGAACATTTCACGATTGTTCAAGCTATTAAACCGTCAATCGATACTCTAACTATGGAAAAGGCTGTCAAGCTTTTCAGTTCAGCCTTTGAGCAGATTTGCGCGTCGGAAAAAATTGACAAGCAAATGCTTGAACGGTTTCGAATAATCTTCCAAGCTGCGAAAGATTATGTGCCTTTGCTGGCGGGATACGAGAAGTGGGATAAGATTGAGAAGAAAATTGAGGAACTTTCGGCTAAGATGGAGCAGATACAGGCAACGAAGAGCGTTGAGAAAACTTGAGGAAACTGATCAAGCGGCCAATCGGAGCTTGGCAGAACAGGAAGTCGAGATAAAAGGCCCTGCGGAGTATGTTGAGAGAGTTTTGGGGAAGAAACCTTTTTTCGGTACAAGCTAAGCTGGTTGAGGACGATTGTAATCGCGTCGTTACATGCGGGCAGCGGCAACCCTCGAGACTACGATAATGGCGATTGATAAACTCGCCAAATGCCTAAGAAGATGCAAATGCTGCGTCGAATTCATAAAAGATCAGGCCAAAATCGCTTCGAAGAAATCAAAGCAACCTGAACCCTGTAAACACCTTATACTTGCCCTGGACTCGGCAAACAGGAAATTCTGTCTTAGAAAGAATGGACTATAGGGTCCCAAAAGATTCTCCGCCCATCTAAAGAATGTCGCGTTGAAAGGTTATGAAGCCTTGGTTGAAGGTTTGCTGAGGTCTTGGCGTTTCAGGAGAGAGAAATAATGAAAATCCAATTACTGCGTAAGTTGGATTCTTTTCACCAAGGCCCTTTTCAGCCCTTCTTCCAAGACACGTCTTTCGTTGGGTCGCCTCTCAGTTATCCTGTCCCTTTAAACGAGGAGTTTATTAACTTATTTCCCAAATCTGTGCCAAATTTCGCTAAAGCTCTTGCGACTTTTTCTCTATAGGAACTTTTGTGTTGGAATAAGAAAACAAAACGCGAGTATTCCCGGTCTTTCTGGTAAGTATGCTTGGCTCTAGTCATGGGGCTAGATCTCTAATGGTTGAACCTGCAACTTAAATTATCCACTTTTGAGGAAGTAAACAGAGAGTTTGGAAAAACTGTTTTTGGCCTGGATGCAGGTCTACCGGCAATATCCTAAACATGTTGAAAACAACAAGAAACTAGAGTTTTCAATTGGAAAATAGGTGCTAAAATACCCCTAATATCTTTGTTATTACGATGCCTATTGAAACTGCGGCAATTAGAAATATTATTTTTCCTTTTGACTTGAATATCGGGTTTGGCGTTTCTTCGCCTTGTTGGAATTCGTATTCTTTTATTTCTTTGGTCTTAGAGTTTATTTGAACTTTGGCCGTTAACTTATGAAACATCATTTCAACGACATATAATTCTCCATCTAGAGCAACTTTCATGGGCAACCAGCTTCCTGTGTACCCTAGCCTTTTCAGGAAGTCGCATGTCATAGCAGTTGCATTTTCTGCATCGAATCGTGAAACTTCAGCTTCGTCAGTTGACATCAATCTTCTATGAAGAATTCGCCTTTTGCCGTATTAGGCTTATGACTCAAGAAACAATATTTTTAATCAACAAGGAATCTCTGTGAAGAAGAAAACAAGTAGTCTATGGTGAAGGTTGATTTGGCAATTGCGACTGCGTTTCATTGAATAACTTGTCAGTTTGGTTAAGAACGTTGTTTTCAAGGCTTTTTATATGGTCAAGCTGAGGAATATTTTCTGTGTTAAGTGTCTGTTCGACTATGGTTACTGCGTAATTAACAACCACACAAGCAAGTATTATGCCTGTTGTCAACAAGAGCAAAGCCGCTACTGATGTCTGCAAAGTCATTTTCTCCTTTCAAGAAAAAGGAATGCTAAAAACATTAAATAGGTTCTTCTCTATTTCGCATTATTCCCAATTTTGAGAATATGTCTAAGAAAGAGGCAGAAAATGCAATCGTTTGTGTTGACTCAGCGTTGCGATTTATTACGCTAGATTTAAGTTGTTTACAACTTTTTGTTATACACTAATTTACTTTTTTGTTTTTTGTTTATCAATATTTTCAGTATTTGATGCAACGGGTGTTGCAACCTGAGATTCAGTTTCCTCTTGAGGTGACTGGCCTTGAGGTATGTTTAATATTATTTGAATTTTTTCGGCCATCGGATGAAGAAGGTCTGGCGGTGGGTACGGGGTGTTTAGGTTGGATGATAGTATGTAAATTGAGTTGAAAACATGCTGATAGATTGTGAATAGTATTTGAGGAATCTTTGTATTAGGGTTAACTTCGAGTTTCTTTTTTATGTCGTCTGGTTTGCCCACCAAAGTCACTAAGCCTGAAGTGTTGTATTTTACAACGTTGGGTTTGGTAGAGATCGCTAAATTAAATGCAAGTGTTACTTCGTTCATGCCTTTTTTTTGTTCTTCTAGCTTTGCATTGACATCAAAGAAAAGTTCTTCTTTTAAGAGGTACTCGCCCGTTCGTTCAGCCTGTAAACTATTGAGTTTTATTGAAACTGTGACCCCTGATACGGAATACTGCGGGCTTACGGTTGATTCCTCTTGTACATCATTCTTGTTATTTTAATATTTAACTTTCGTATCCAGACTACAGCTTACCATCTCTAATCTGTAGGCTTTATTGTTCGGCGAAGCCATAGATTCCTGGCGCAGAAAGCTCTGTCATGAACTTGAAGACTGCATCTCCTTTTGAATTTCCTTTTGGTTTTAGCACTATCTTCTTAGGAATATCCTCTTCAATATACACTATATAGTCGACCGTTGTTCCGAGTCCTAACCGAGCAAGCTGCTGTACTGTCAGTTTAAATTTTTCGTTTTCTTGAATTTTGGTATTTATCTTTTCGATTGCTTCAAACAAGATTTCGGTTTGGCCTTGTTCGCTAAAAGAAATCGCTATGTCACCTGATTGAACCCAGCATGAGGCTTCTTTTTGCCCTTTGGCGTTTTTCGCGCCTTTCTTGCCGTTATCTGATGATTCTTGGGGTTTTTTTGATTGAGCACGCAGGGTTTTTTGCGCAGCGGCGGATTTTTGGTACCATTCTTCATTTTTGTGTGAGGCTTCGAAGTCTCGCAATAATGTTCCTAGCCACTGGCTATAGTCTTCGTACATTCCTTTGTATTGGCTCGTTTGGTTTGCTAGAAATTCTGTTAATTCCTTTAATGAGCCAAACGTGTGAATTTCTGTTCCCATATTATCCACTCAATCTATGTCTCTTTGTTGCCGCTAAGTTCCCGTTAGTTTTAGACAGTATGAGATGTGAATTTTTTAGATAATAGAATTTGTCTGTGCCAGAAATTACACACTTTTTCATAGCCCGCTCAAGCAAGTTACTAGATTTGCAAAAAGGAAATCGTTTTGCAAAAAGTCTTTTATCTTATCAATCCCTAAAGAAACATGCAACAAAAGCATTCGCAAAAAGAAATGAGGAGTGTCTCGAAATCTTGAGTGAAGGGATCGATATTTTGGTTCAGAAAAGAGAGACGAAGCTTTTGCCCCTTTGCTCACGGATGGAAGAATTGAAAACCGAATTTATTAAAGAAACATCGGCTTTTGCTGCAGAATGGTTTGGAAAGACGGCGAAAGAATATGTTGCCAAGTATCCTGAAGTTACTTTAGCCATGAGTGAAGCAAAGATTGCAAACATGAAAACCAAGATAGCTGAATTGGTCGGAGACTCTGAGAGAATAGTTAAAGACGAGTTAGATAATCCTGATTTATGGTGGCACCAAAAGCCGCATTTGCATGGCTCAATCGAAGAGTACACTCAAATAGCCGAAAAATACCCGGAAATCCTTGATCGTGCTGTAAGACGTGCGCTAGGACGCTTAGGTGCTGTTTTGGAAGAATTTAGATTTCATGTCAATGCTAGCGGAAACGTGGGTTTATACGGAGAATTCTGGTTTGAACGTCCAACAGATAATGACAAAATAATAATATTCTATCCGCACCTTCTTAATTGGACAGAAAAAATGCAGGATACAATTAGAAAATACAATGTCCAGTTCACGCAAGCAATCGCATTATATAACGAAATACAAAAACTCAAAGAACAAAAGAAAAGACATGAGGCCATTAGTCGGTGGGAATCAACATAACAATAATTCCTCCGTTAACTTGAAAAATCGAAGAATTATGGGTAGAAACTTTGAAGTGATTTCTCACTTTTCAAATTTCGTCGTTTATGGGACGATTTTAGTTACGGGCTCAGTTTTTAGCTAGTTATCAGCTTTTTCTGAATTTGAAAAAGTAGACCACTCCACCAACTACCGAAACAGCAACAAGCCCTGCAACAATAAAGAGAGAATACTTGATGTAAGCTAGTTGGTCAATTACGGTGATAATTAGCTCTTGGCTATCGCACCTGTAAGATGTATGGGTTTCATTTGAAGAAGCTGATACGGCCCACAGTCCAATGGATTGAGGTCGGAAGCTGGCCACAAAAGTACCATTACTTTCTGGAAGACATTCCATTGTCTGAGTACTGTTGACGTTGCTAAATTGAACATCGACAATGGAGTCATTGTAGGATGGAGTCAGATTTCCGACGATCGTAATGTTCTCACCAATACGTATCTCTTCTTTCGCTGCAGTGATGTTTAGTGTTAACGGTTCTTTTACCGTGTAGTTGCCTGAAGCATTCCAGATATTCTTCAAAGTATCTGTTGCGTTAATCTTATATTGTATTAATGATCCTGCTGGATAGCCTGGAATAGTAGCGTTGCATGTTTGGTTGCTAACTGCCATATTGATGGTATTCCTGTTGGTCCAATTATCGGTAGAGTATGATAATTGAGCTTGCTCCAAAATACTGCTGTTTGATGAGAAAGCAATTTGTGCGGGGTCGTTAGGATAAACTCTGGTTGTAATGTTTATAGGTGTCAGAGTGCCGTTTTCAAAATCGGTCTTCAGCATCAATGTTATGTTGCCGGAGCCTATTTCTCCAAGAAGGACTAAATGATACAGTTTTGGTCCAGTCATTTTTGAGGAATAGTTTAGAAACATCGATTCCCCGTTGTATTCGCAGCTTGCGTAGGCTACGCCTCTGTAGCCTGTGCTGTTAAAGTTGTAACCTCCGACAGAACTACTTAGGTTGCCATATAAACCAGGTTCCCATGGCAAAGGAATAGAATTCAAGGTTGAGGAATTAGCATTGTTCATCAAGTAAAGCCTAGCCTCGTACATATCAAGGGTTTTTGGAACCTGGACGTACAATTCAACATGTGATTCGTTGGTGACGAATTCATAAGCCCATGATGAGTACAAACTCGAATAGTTGTCTTCTCCTCCTTCGATGTAGCTTTTGTACCATTGGTCTGTTTGCAGGTTTTCAATTATCATAAAGGTAGCATTTTGAGCACCATGGCTGTCAATTTCACTGTTCTTTACGACGAATGAATACTTGCCTGATTGTGTCGGCATGAAGAGGGGGTCATCAACTGTTGTCCCTAGATGCGGTGGGAGGCCAGCTGATTCAGTGTGCGTGCTAACTAAACTTCCATCTGGTGCATAGACGTAAAAATCATAATCGGTTATCGCTTGTGATGAGGTGTTTATCCATCCTCCATAGCAATAGATATGGTAACTGTGGTTCGCTTGTAATGGACAGATGATTGTCCAGCTTTGTCCAATTGCTATTTGTGAATTGTTAATTTGCACTGGAAAGACTGGTTTTTCAATATAAGTGTAGTTTCCCTGGGGTGAGTTGATGTAAGTGTACACGAAGCTATTGTCTGAGGTATTTGTCAATTGCAGGCTGAAGACTGTAGCCATGAATAAAGGACTTATAATCAAGACTGTGATTACGCCTATGAGTAGACATTTTGAACGGGGGCTACTTGTGTGGTTCATGGCTAACAGCTTTTCGAGCCTCTGAGCGTATGTGATTCAGATCTTAACAATATTGGTTATGAAGGCTAAATCAGTATTCGTAAGGAATTATTTGTTTTGTCAGTTTTTGTGGAAACTCTGAGGTTTTGGCGAATTGTTCCATTTCGTGAGTCTTTGAGTTTTTCTGCAGTTACTCCGAATTCATTTTTTAGAGTAGGTTTTGGATTCATTAGTTGTAACCAGTATATTGTGTATTGAATCTTAATACAAAATATATTTATAAGGAACTGTGCGTACTATTTGTTACAGGCGAAAAAGGCAAATGACAAGAATATTGAGAAACCGTCTCGCACTCAGCACTGTAATAACCACACTTATAATCCTAGTAGTATCAATACTCCTAGCAAGTGTCTTAACATATTTTGCCATAAACGTCGTAAGCACAAGAGTACAAGAAGAAAGCCTCTACGTTTCTAAACAACACATCTGGGTTAACTCAGCCGGTGCCGCTGAAGGGGCAGTGATGGTAACCAACAACGGCGGAAGAGACGTAGTAATCAACAAAGTTTCCGTGCGAGGTCAGCAAAGTAACTGGACGGACGTATTCTACTCTAACGCAGTTAAAACGGACGATTTAACAGTTGACTTAAACTATACAACAGCACCAGTGACAACAAGCAGCCACCTTGGATTGGCAGACACCGCGCACCAAGCAACAACGAACTTAATCTTACCTTCAGGCTCGACTATTGTCATCTACATCAATAACCCAGACAGCGTAGGCCTAAACGACATAGGCTTAACCGTCAGTATCTCTCTTCACAGCTCCGAAGCAGTCTACTATAGCGAAGTAAACATCCAAACAACCTCTTAAAAATATATCCTCATATTTTTTATCTTATTGTGTTTTTTGAAGCGTGTATTTTTTCTTACGCACAAGATTACATATTCATTAATTGTGTAATGGTTTTTTCAAAGGAGTAAACAATAAGATGAAAAATATACTGAGAAATCGTTTGGCTCTAAGTACAGTCGTTACAACGCTGATCATCCTCGTCGTTTCAGTGCTTCTCGCAGGTGTCGTAACTTACTTTGCTATCAACGTGACAAGCACCCGAGTGCAAGAAGAAAGCCTACAGATATCTAACCCGCACATCTGGGTTAGTGCAAATGGCACAGCTCAAGGTGCAATGATGATAACTAACACTGGCGGACGCGACGTAGTCATCAGCAAGATCACAGTTCGTGGACAAGCAGCTGCATGGACCAACGTATTCGATCTCGTTGCCGTAAAAACTGACACCGGCTTTAGCTCAGACCTATCATTTTCAGCCAATGCCCCAGCGGCCTCGGTCACCATCCATGGATTCGCTGCTACTCTCTCGGCAACCGCAGGTGACTTAGTGTTGCCTTCTGGCTCCACAGTAGTCATATACGTCAACAGTCCTGACAGCGTCACCATCAACGACATCGGCTTAACAGTTGCCTTCACCGTCTTCACGTCACAAGCGATGTACTACAAAGAGACAAACGTCAATGCCGTTTCAGCATAGTAGGTTAGAAATTAAATAGCCTACAAGAAACCATCCTCTTCCATTTTTATTTTTTTAAAAAATCATCTTAGTTTTATCATTTACTGCATTTTTAGCTTATGCGGATGTGTATTTTTTCTTACGCACAAGATTACATATTCATTAATTGTGTAATGGTTTTTTCAAAGGAGTAAACAATAAGATGAAAAATATACTGAGAAATCGTTTGGCTCTAAGTACAGTCGTTACAACGCTGATCATCCTCGTCGTTTCAGTGCTTCTCGCAGGTGTCGTAACTTACTTTGCTATCAACGTGACAAGCACCCGAGTGCAAGAAGAAAGTCTTCAGATTTCAGACCAGCACATCTGGGTTAACGGAGCTGGTGTGGCTGAAGGAGCAATGATGGTAACTAACACTGGCGGACGCGATGTAGTCATCAGCAAGATCACCGTTCGTGGACAAGCACCCGCGTGGACAAGCGTATTCACCTACACAGCAGTACCAGCAGATGACCTAACCGGCGACTTAGCATACGTAACAGCACCAGTCTCACACACATCTGCCATCCTTGGAACTAATGTTGGAACTGTAGCAAGTGGCGACTTGGTGTTACCTTCGGGTAAAACCATGATCATATACGTTAACAGTCCTGACTCCGTCACCATCAACGACATCGGCTTAACAGTTGCTTTCACCGTCTTCACGTCGCAAGCGATGTACTACAAAGAGACAAACGTCCAAGCAACAGTATAAGCACGGGTAGAATTAATAAACTGATATCTACCCCCCTCTCTTCTTTCTATTTAAAGAAACAATTCTTTTTAATCACGAATTATTTTGCGCGACCTTATCCAAATCTTGGCATTACTTGATGTAATATGTGAATTGTTTATACGCACAAATGGCTTAATCCATTCTTCCAGCTTTCTTATAACAAATACTGCTTACGAGAGGATGCAATTGGCAACAATGCTTCATAAACGGTCACTTAGAAGCATCATTCGTTCCAAATGTGCACTAGCGCTGCCAGTTACATTCCTCATACTGTTCGTTTCAACCCTTGGCATAATTTCAGTCACGTATTATTTTTCAATCGAAAGAATCAATACCCAAGACCAAGCTCTCAAAGCTTCCACTTCCAAACAAAGCTTTCAATCTCTAGATGATGCTATCCTTTCCACTTTGGGGCAGCCCGGTTCCTCGGTCACCTTTGACTTGGCAGATTCGGGCGGATTAACAGAGATCCAACCAACAGGCAATATTCTGACAATTAGGGTTAACGATAGCATAGGCATTGACGAAACCATCTTCAACTCTTCCTTAGGTGAAGTCACCTATGAACTTCCATACTTAGGCTCATTGCAAACAGGACTATACCTCCAAGGCGACAGCCAAACAATAACCAATCAAAGTGGCTCGTCGCTCAGCCAACTATACATAGCAAGAACCTCGCAAGGACCTGAAATTCAGTTGAGTTATCGGCCAGCAGTTTCATACATGACCGGTGGGTCAGAAAATGGCAAATCCGTCACAGATATTCGCATCTACATAATCAACCTGAATTCTTCAGCCCCCATATCACTGCAAGGTGAACTTCCCCTATTAATTTCATGCACAGCCACGCAATTAACCACTAAAACTTACGAGGTATCCTATCAACCAGAAAACTTAGCGATAACATCCCAACTGGGCGGAGTCTACGGCAGTGTTTCCATTCCCCTTTCACCCACATCGAATGGCGCAATAATCAACGTAGAAACCGTAGTCTCCAACATATCAATCGAGAGGTGGCTTAGGTAAACCATGGTATCAAATATTCCTAGCTATGTGTACTCGTTATTCGCCTCGCTCATCGTAGGCGCAATTATAGTCTCCAGTTGTAGCCTTTCAATGCTAAACGTGAAAAACGAAGCAGAAAATCAACAGTTAACCAACATTGACCAATACGTGGCAACTCAAAGCCTAACTCTCCTGGCACATACAACGGAAAGCAACCAGAATATCACTCAACTTTTAGGTGTCCCGACACAAGTTGGCAACCAAATTTATTGGATCAGCATAGCAAGCGACTCATCTGGAGCCTGGGTTGAATCAGGTTTTGGAACAACAATTAACCTAAGCCAACCGCGCATTTACATACCTGCTCAAATTTCAGCATCAGGCTTTTTCATAAGCACTTACGGCAGGGCTTTTCTAAAATTGAGCTCAGAGAACCAAACTGTAACTTTAACATTAACTAGTGAGTGATTTAAGATGAAGATTGGCAAGAAGAAGCAGGAAGAAATTCAAGAAGAAGAAAAGACTTCAGATGAGGAACTCATAGCATACTTGGGCATTCAAGGCTATAAGGTGCCTGAAGGTTTCACGCAAATTGAGAGCTATTCTCTCAATCCACCGTTCTCTTATGCCTGGATATTTCAAGATGACTCTGAAGGAAGCTACTTCTACGTTGTTGATGAACTGCCCATGACGCGAGAAGAGCGCGAGTCCTATAAGCAACTAAAAAACATCCTCGAGTACGAACTTAAAGCTCCAAGAATAAACGAATCCTTGGTTGATTCATTTCGCAGACAGCTCCCAACAATAATCGAAGAACACAAGCAAGCTCTCAACGATGCCAACAATGTAGGGCTAAAAAAGATTGTTTACTATCTTGAAAAAGACCTAATAGGCTACGGGAGAATCGACGGCCTTATAGATGATCCACTGATAGAAGACATAAGCTGTCTTGGCATAAACAAGCCCATTTACATTTACCATAGAAAGTATGCAAGCGTGCGTACCAACATTATTTTTACTGATGAAGAGGAATTAGATGATTTCATAACACGCGTAGTTCACAGGCAAGGCAAGCACGTAAGCATAGCTCACCCTATAGTAGATTTATCCCTTCCAGGAAAACACAGACTCGCAGTCTCATTCGGAAAAGAAACAACCCCTGCCGGAACAAGCTTTACAATAAGGAAATTCAAGGAAGACCCCTTGACTATAGTGGACCTGATAATTAACGAAACAATCGACGAATCAATCGCCGCCTACCTCTGGATGCTAATGGAAAACAAAATGTCTGTTATGATTGTGGGACCAACAGGCGCAGGAAAAACAACCGCACTAAACGCTACAGCATGCTTAGTTCGGCCAGATTACAAAATGATTTCGGTTGAAGAAGTTCAAGAAATTAACTTACCGCAGGAAAATTGGGTCTCAACCATTGCAAGAACAGGCTTCGGAGGAGACAGCGAAGGCGAGGTTACACTCTACGACCTAATAAAGTCAGCAGTAAGACACCGACCAGCCTTAATCCTTGTAGGAGAAATTAGAGGCGAAGAAGCTTACGTTCTCTTCCAAGCTTTAGCCACGGGCCACGGCGGATTGTGCACAATGCACGCTGATGACGTGGAAACAGTAATTAAGAGGCTAACTCAGCCGCCAATGAACATTCCGCAGAATATTTTGTCACTCATGAACTGTGTGATTGTAGTAAAGCAAGTTTATACCTCAGGCATGGATGTGCGCAAGCGAAAAGCATCCGCGAGAAAATTTGTCGAAGTCGCTGAGATTGATAACAATGGAGTTCCTCATTTAGTGTTCAATTGGAACATGTCTTCAGACACTTTCCAAAAAGACATAGATAAGAGCTACTTGCTATCAAAGATTGCCAAAAACCTTGACGCTCCAATGAGTGTAGTATTGCAGGAGTTTGAACGAAGAAAACAGATTTTGCTAAAGATGGTTGAGCAAAATCTTCGTGACTTCAGAAGCGTGCACAAAGCGTTAAACAGTTCACTTAACCCTGCGGAATTAGCTACTGAAAAGCCTTCAAAGGAGGAATAACATGGCTGCAGGAGGCTTTGTTGGCAAGATTTTCGGAAAACTTTTCAAAGCAACTAGCGAAGAAAAAGAGAAAACCGAAAGGGAACTACCTTTTGCCGTTATGATTTTTACGCTCTTGGCAGCAAGCGGAATATCGCCTTATGATAGTTGGAAAAGAATGAGAAAGCTCACTTTTCTCCCAATTTTCAAAAAAGAGGCCGATGAAGTAATACGGCAAGTTGAGGTTTTGGGCAAAGACCCTTTAACTGTCATGCTCCTACGCTCCAAAACTACCAATTCTAAACTGTACAGAAATTTTCTTGGCGGTTTTGTTTCTTCGATTCGAAGCGGCGGAAAAATGACTGATTACATGAAAAGCCAATTGAAATCAATCTTTGAACTTAGATCCATGAACCTAACACGATCAATCGAGAGAATCGTAACATTGGTCGAAGCATATTCCGTACTGTTAATAGTTGTGCTGTGCTCCTACATTCTTTTTGTTGTTTTCGGAGCAACGAACGTTATGCAGCTGATGACAAACTCTTCGGTTTCGATAACCCCTATTATGTCTTACCTAATAGCGTTCGTAATAATGCCTGTAATGTCAGGCATTTTTATTCTAATGGCTCATAACCTGCAAAGTAGCGCTTTCCCCGACCTAAGAGACCTCTACAAGAAAGCGTTGACTTTCATAGCTCCTGCATTTGCCGTAATCGCTGTATTCTTAATGATTCCTTCAATAGCAAAAGCGACAGGTCCGATAGGATTACCAGAAATAACCACAATTTGCCTAGTTGGGGCATCGCTTCCGATGGCCATTCAATACTACCACATTTCTAAAATCAACTACAATGCAGAAGAATCAATTCCTAGTTTCATACGTGACATAACCGAATCACAGAAAACTGGGCTCTCACCAGAAAAAAGCATAATTCAAGCGACAAAGCGCAAAGACTACGGTCCATTCTCTAAATTCTTAGACTTAATTCGCAGCCAGATTGAATGGGGAATCCCTATAAGAAAAACTTTTGATAACATGCGAAAGAAAATCCGCAGCTGGTTTGTAATCGTTAACTTTGCCATGATGGTAGAAACCATTGAAATAGGTGGCAACTCAATTCAATCGCTAGAGATACTCTCGGAATATAGTGAAAAAGAACATGAGTTGCAGATAAACCGACGTGAACAACTAAAGCCCTACATTCTTCTTGCTCTTATGTGGAGCGCATTAATCGCTGTTACAACTACCATAGTAGCCTTAACGACAAGCATGATGACAAGCATGGCTGGGAGTGACATCTCATCAGTTGCTTCAATAGCCATGTCAGATCAGCTTCGGATGTTTTCGGTTGGCATAATCATTCAATGCTGGATTTCAGGGTTCTTTATTGGAAAGATCAGCGAAGGCAATTTCGGAGCTGGGTTCAAACATTCAGCTTTGCTGGCAACAACTGCTTACGCATCTTTGGTTATCTCTCAATTACTCCTTGGCGGTGTTTTCCGCCCAGTGCAAATGCCAATGAACATGGTCATATAGAAGGAGAAGCATGCTTTGCCCACAACCTCCATTGACACTTTCTTCGCATGCACAATCATAATTGCAGCAGCCTTGATATCCACAGCTTTTCTGACCTCCTCATTACAAACCACAATAAGCGGCTCACAAGACATCAACAAGGAAAGTTACCTAAACGCAATAGCCGACCACATAGTAACCAACCCTGGTGCACCCCTCAACTGGGCAGACAATGAACAGGCTCCCACAGATTTTGGTTTAGCAGCAAACGGCTCCACAATTCCCTATGAAGTCGGCATAGATAAAATCACAATGTTAAACCAACTAAACAATTACTCCTTATCTTACGCTGACATAGCAACCGCCGCTAAACTAAACAATATTGCATTGGGCATAAAAGTTTCACAAGTAATGTCCATAAACATACAGCAATCTTTCAACAACACAATGGGCAATGAAACATCCTTCAGCTTTGAGGTCTTAACAAGCATTGATTCAGAACCAGCCAGGGCGAACCTTCATTGTTTTGTCGTTGGAAACAAGTATTTAATGGACATAACTAATGGCACTTCAGACATTGGCATTGGACAAATTAATTTTCAAATACCCCGTGCGATAACTGAGAATGCCAAGCTTATAGTCTTCGCAAGAGCTTCTTGTGACGACCGAATAACCTCATACGCAATATACAACTTTGCAAATTCGCAGCAGCAACCCACCCCAAGTGATGATGTTTTAACTCTAAGTCCGCTTAATTATGTACTTAATTTGACCACAAATGAGTCCGGCGTAACGATTCAAGGTGGTTATCTCTTCTCTTTCGGATACGAACAAAACCTGACTTACACTCAAGGCGTTGCACAAAATCCAATTCCAAGAATAATTGACAAAAGCCCCTTTGTCATAATTATCTATGGCCAGCACAATGCCACGTTTTTTCAAGATTGGACCGCGTATCCTGAAATTCCATTAAAAGCAGGCTCAAGCTTTCAGGGTTCAGAACAAAACGTCTTCAGCTATATTGTTACGATAAAAGATACCCTCTATAAACTCGATATAAGTTTGGGAGACACGCCACCTAAATGAACATCGTAAAAAACAAGAAAGGCGTGGCCCGCGTGATAGAAGCCCTCTTAGCATCCGTGCTTCTGATGTCATGTCTATCATTTATTCCCGTTCCTTCGAACATGAAGAATTCCTCAGGAAATCTTGTTTCAACCGCCCGAAATACTCTACTAAGCTTAGATAGCAATGGGCACTTGGCAGCATTAGTGGATAACGGAAATTGGTCTGAGCTAAGAACTTGCATTGCATCGGCTCTTCCCCTTACAGCCTGGTTTAATTTAACAGTATTCGGCAAGGACATGAGCATCATTAACAGCTCTCCGATCAGCAATGCTGGAACTATAAGTGGCAAAATTGTCTCTGTTGATTATGTCTGTGCCAGTCAAAGCGTCGCGTACACAATCTACGTTTTGCGACTACAACTATCAGAGGTAGGCTCCACTTGAAAAGACGCAACCTTAGACATGACTGCTCAGGCCAAGTGCTTGTAATAACATCTTTACTGGTAGCGTTGATCCTGCTGTCCACTGGCATTTACGTTATTGAAACTGAAAAAGAAGTTCCCACAATTGGAACGGCTATCGACAATGTTTCGCCGGCATATCAGCAAAGCATAAGAAACACTCTAGTTAGCGCCCTTTCAAACATAACAAGCGGAGGCAACAACAGTATATTATCAACTGACTTGGACGAATTGAAATCAGTCATTACTTCACACTCCTACCAAAACCTAATCAAAATTGATTACACCCCACTAAACGTAACTCCTTACCAATCCGGCATTTTGGTTTCACGGGGTGTAAATGGCCAAGGAATCTCGAGTGCTTATGTTAGCTTTGTTTTTAACTCTTCAGGCTTTTCAACCTATTCCAATTTGGAATACGCAGCAAATGTAACTTCAGCGATTAATTTGACTGGAAAATATCTGCAGCTAGATAACGGTTTGACACAGGTTAACCTAACAATAAACTTGTTCAGCGACGGCAAACCCGCCTTAGCGCAAAACTTTACATTTTCCTTCCAGAATTCAACTTATTGGGTACCCGTTGTGGAGCCAAACATCAACAGTTTTGGCAACGGAACATACGCAGTATCGTTTAATGCTGAAACGGACCAGATAAGCGTTCCACTTACAGTCTCTGTGGATTGCAAAGATCAACGCGGCATAACGGTTGGGGCAAGTGTAAAATGCAACAATTAATGAAGAATCTAAAATTTGCAAAGCTCAACCTATCGAACAACTGGAGAGGACGCTTCGCGGAATGAAAGTTACTAAGGAAATTACGATCTTAACACTGCTCTTAATGGTTTTGATTATATTAGCCGCAAGCACAAGTTATTTTGGAAACGTATTCGCTGCAAAGCTTGATAATACCTCAGTTGTTGCGCCTGCTAAGCTGATTTGGGAAAAAACTTATGGTGGATCAGCTGATGATCGAGCATTTTATGAAGTAACGGCTGGCGATGGAACTTTGGTAGTTGGTTCATCTAAATCTATTGAGCCAAACACAATTGTTGGCTGGGCTTTAAGGCTAGACAATGAAGGTAACGCCGCTTGGAACAAAACTTTTCTTGAAGGTTCAGGTACTGAACTCAGATATGCAATTAACTTAACTGATGGTTTCTTGCTTGTTGGCAATGAATTCTTGCCGTCAGGCGATGTCAACGGTTACATTGCAAGAGTTGACTCGGAAGGAGCCACACTTTGGAGCAAAGTTATTGGCGGAGAAAAAACGAATAAGCTTTTTTCCGCAATTGCCACTACAGATGGATTTGTACTCATTGGTTTGACTTCCACTTATGGAAACGGAAGCTCTGAGGCTTGGGTTGTCAAAATTGACGCAGTTGGAAATATTGTTTGGAACAAAGCCTATGGAAACTCGGGCGACACTGCCACAAGAACAGGTGTCTTGGCACTTGATGGCGATTACATGATAGCAGGATATGCAGCTTCTCAAAACAGTAGCAACTATGATTTTCTACTGATGAAACTTGACAGCGCCGGAAACGTTGTTTGGAATAAAACATATGGCGACCAAGAAAGTCAAAAGGCCTACTCAATGGCGAAAGCTGCCGATGGCTATGTTATCGTCGGAGATACCGAATCGCCGCAGACTGATATTGATGCTTGGGTTGTAAAAGTAGACTATAACGGCGACTTGCTGTGGGCCAAAACAGTGGGAGGCAAAAACGCTGATTCGCCATCATTCGTAATTCCTTCAAGGGATGGCGGCTACTTGGTTGCCGGTTTCACCTTCTCCTTCGGGGCTGGAAATCGTGATTTTTGGCTTTTCAAAATTGACGATTCAGGGAAGGTTTTATGGAGTTGCACTCAAGGCGGTGCAGGTTACCAGGAAGCGTACGGTGTAATCCAAACTTCCGAAAACCAGTATCTTATGGTTGGATGGGCAGATCCTCCAGGACAAACTGCCCTAATTGGAAAGGCTCAATATGACATATACGTCGCTAAGATTGAGAGTCCGCAGCAGAGCAATGAATTCTCGGGTTTACAACTCATCTCTTTCGCCTTTGTTACGGCAGGAATTTTGGTGGCAGCTCTGATTGTTGTCAAAATTCACAATAAGTCAAATTCCATCGTAAGCAAATGAAATAAGTCATCAAAACAAAATCACTAATTTGCTATCATAATTTCAGGCAAAATAAATTCTATTCACTAGCCCACTTTTAAGAAGGCTTGATTCTGGCAAGAGGGGTGCCTGCTCAATGGAAATATGTTGAAAGAAATGAAAAATGGGTGGTCTGTTATTTGGTCCGTTTATGAATCGATTAATTTGGAGAACAGTTTTTCCAGTATTCTTGCGAAGGCGCTATAGTTTGTCCATATTGCTGCTGTTTTGTTTTTCTTTTTTGGGTTTTCATCGTTTTCTATGTCTTTTTCATGAAATACGATGATTACCTCTTTGTTGTCTGAGATCATGAAGCAGGGTAGGCTTTGATCATCAATGATCTTGTTTGAGCTGTTAAGCCATTGTAATTGTCCTAGGAAGTAGGCGCTTTTTGAGGAGTTATCGGTTATCAAATTAATGTTTACTTTGTCAGCTTGATTTTTGAGTTTATCAGGGAAGTCGCTGTAGTAGAGCTGGGATAGGTATTCTGCTGAGGCGAACACTTGGAATGTCTTTTCTGTCTTTTCAAGTAGTTCATTGGTCTTCATGATTACTTGCTGTTCACCCTCTAGCATTTGGAAAAGCTGTTTTTCCGCGTTGGGCGCTTTGGGTTGGGGAATCGATGACCAGAGTTCTACGAGTCCTTCTTTTTCTTGTTCCAGTAGCTTGATTTCTATTTTTTGTGCGTCAACGAGCATGTCGATGGCTTTGTCTAACGCCACGGCAGTGAATTTTAGCGGTTTTTCAAAAATAGCATAGACTATTCCTCTTTTTTCTAATTCTCTGAGGATTCTGTAGGTTTCAGTTCGGTGGAGTGAAATTGCTTCTGCTATGTCTCCTGCTTTCATTTCGCCTGCTCTGGCTAGATATAGGTAGACTTTAATTTCGTTTTTCAATAGTCCAAATCTTGAAAGTGTCTCTTCGATGGTGGATAGTTGCTTGTTGTACGATTGGTCTTTCTTTACAAGTTTCCATGCTTCAGTTTGCTTGTTGTACACTTTTTCAATCGTCAATGCCATTGTGAAATTCACCGTGTTTCAGTATTGCTATCCGATACTGATGTTTTATATATAATACAATTATGATTTGAAGATCTGAATTCAAAATTCATGTTGTTCGAAGGTGAGAATTATCCTTTGCATTTGATAATTTTGTATTTTGCGTCTATGTTTCTAGCGCTTTTGCTGATGCATTAGCGTAAGTTGACCCGAATTTGTTAATGAGGTCTTTTTGCTGGTAGATTGAGGAATGTAAATGGAAGAACTTGCTCATTAGTTCGGTTTCTACGCCGATTCCGAAAACAATAACTCCTTTCCTTAGCAAGTTTTCAATGCATTCTTTTAAGGCAATTGGCATATTCTCATAACCATGAGGCCAGCCATCAGAAATGACAATCAGACAACGTTGTTCTTCAAACCTTTTCGCCAGCATTTTTCCAGCAATTTGAACACCGTCTGGAATGTATGTGAGCCCTTCAAATTTTAGTCCCCCAATTCTGGCTCGAACCTTCTTCGAGTAAGATTCCGAGCTGTCTTTAATTATGTACAGTTTATCACTGAAAGCAAAGAAGGTCCAGGAGGTCGGGTCAGTCATTAATTCTTTTGCCGCCTCTGCGACTGCTATAGCTAATGCTCGCCCATACTCTCCTTTTACCTGCATACTATTGCTCACGTCAAGAAGTATTGACCAGGCAAAATTTGGTTTCAGATATTCATCGAGGGAAAAGACGTCCGTTGCTGGTTTATTGCTAGCTAGTGACTGGATTACTGCAGGTAGATCTAGTTGACCCATTTCTTGTCGCGGGTCTTCGTCAAGATAATTGAATGCTGATCGAAGTATATCGAGTAATCTTCGGCTCGCTCCTTGTACCAAACCTCTAGCTCTTAGATATTGGGTGTAGTCTTCTTCCGGGAAGCTCACTGATCTGAATCGAGTTGAAGTGACATATGGGTTGATTTTGACCAGTATTTTTTCTTCTTTTTGTTTTTGGTATTGATCAGAGTTGAATGCTTGTGAGGCTTCGGCTTCTTGCTCTGGTCTCCAGCATTCCTCAATACTCTTTACAGTAGGTAGCGTACCGCCCAAAGTTTCGAAGGATTTCCTGAACAGGCTCTCAAAATCGAGCTTTACCGGCGATTCTGTATCGGTGTAAATGCTGCAACGTCCAATGCTTTCAGTGTGTCGAAGTGATGGTGCTTCCAAAAATGGTCCAAAGGGCTCCATCAGCTGCTTTATGTTTTCAATTTTTTCTTGGATTATTTCTTTGTGGTTGATTTTTTGATCTGAGATTGTTTCCAGGAATGTTTGTTTGAGAGTTGTTAGTTCTCTTTCTATCTGATTTATTGTTTGAGTTTGGTCAGGTTCGAGGACTCCTTTGGTTAATCCTAAATTGAGTTTTGTGAGCAAAGTTGTCATGAGTTTTGTTGAGGTTGTGAATATTCTTTCAGAGGACTTTATTTTTTGGTATGCCAGGGCGTTTGCATAAGCGATATCTATTATCTTTTCTGGGTCGTGGGCTTGAATATAGGCGTTTACGTACATGTCGTTGATTAGTGACCTAGCGAAGGCTTCAATAATTGAGCCTGATTTTCTGGGAGCAATTTCTTCCTTAGGGAATGGAGCTAATGTATGTGTTGTAAGATGTAGTACGGATCCTCTGAATAATCGTCCGAGTTTAGCTTTACCTGAAGCGTTTGAAGAGAATACGTAGCCTAAAAAAGAGATTTGCCCGTTTTCCAACAGAAGAGTTGTTGGGATTTTTAATGTGAAGCCAAAATTGTCCGCTTCGAGAGTTGGCTGAGTTAGTGTCTTGTCTTGAAGGATTTTCAATTTTGTGTTGTCCTTTTGTAAGGAGACTGTCCACGCGTAGTCAAGAAATCCCACTTTGCGATGTCTCCAGTCTATTGGGTTTTGTTGAAGACTGCTTCAAGTATTCTTCTGACATCCGCTTGGACTTCCACGTTGTCGCTGGTTAACCCGATTATCGTTTCTTCAGCTGCTGCCATTGGGGTACTTCCGTCAAAAACTAGAGTGCCCCAGTTGATGAGATCCCCTAAAGAGGGTCCGTAGGGCAAGTCGCCAGCTTTGTATTGTCTTCTTAACTCGGCGCCTGCTTGAATGATTTTGTAGGCCGTGTCCTGGTCTAGCTTTGTTCTTTTTCGTAGCATTTCCACTTCGTGGGGAGATATAGTTTCTCCAACGCTTAAGAAATCAAAGTTTATCCAGACAGCCATGCGTCGTCGCATTGCGGCGTTTAACGGTTTTGTTCCAGAGAATTCAGCGGTTGCAGGGTTCATGCTGATGATCATGTATCCGTACTTATGGCGTTCGATTACTTCGCTGTCTTTCTCGTTTAGCACTAGGTGACCTCTGGTGTCTAGGACTGGGTTTAGTCTGGTGGCGACATCTTGTTTCATCATGTTGGCTTCGTCGAGGTACATTATGCCGCCTTTTCTCAGCCATTGTGTTAACAGTCCGTCTACCCAGTTTTCTTTGCCTAACCCGATGAATCGGCCGATCAGGTCAAATGAGGAGGTTGATAAGCCGCAGTTGACTTCCCAGATTGGCAGGCCTGTGAGTTCTGCGACGAGGTACACAATGTGGGTTTTGCCTGTTCCGGATGGTCCGATTAGGCTGCATTGCTTAAAATAATAGAGTGCGCGAACGATGCGTTCAACGTAATTGAATCCGTGGTCCAAATATTCTGGTGTGTTTTTTGGTATCATGTCGTCTAAGTGGGAGAAGTTGAAGTTTGGGTGGAGATCGTATCTCTGGATGTTGTATTTTTCGTATAATGGTGATCTGGACATGGGGCGTTCTTTATCGAGAGATACTGTTACTTTGAATTTGTCCTCTTTTAGCGATGAAACCTCTCGAATTCTGCTCGCTCCCGCTTTTTCTTTGAGCCCTTGATGTCCATAACTCATTCGACGTTGCCTCTAGCTTGGTTAATGATTTTGTGATTGGATAAATAAGTATTATGTATTACTACTTGATATAGGCTGTCCACGAAATATTCAATCCTGGCTCGCAAAGTACATCTGGGCAGAGGTCTAAAATTTCTGTGCATAATCGTTGAGACATACAAGTGCTTTTCTGATTAGAACTCGCTATACCATTTTGATCAACATTGACCCAAGAAGCTGTAGTTAAAACCGAGCCTGCGGAACTCTATAGTTCACAGAACCTCAAACAATCTGAAAAGAAAAAACAAGTTTCAATCCAAGAACTTGTTGAATCTTTAAAGAGTACAGCGGACGATATTGGACAAATAGTCGAATTGAACTCAGAAGAAAAAATATTGGTTGCTCAATTCTTCTCTTCGCTCCTAAAGCTCATGCAGCCTTTAGCACATTCAATAGCTGTAAACAAATCAGCCCTACCAACTCAACTAGGTGATGTTGTTCGAGCGCATATTGATCCAACAGGACACCTGATCTTACAATTTGAAGATAGCCACATTGAACTTAAGGATTTAAGTGATGAAAGAAATCGGGATCTTATGATGGCAGTTGTTGGAGACACAGTGCCGAAATTCAAGACCTTGACAAGCGCTCAAAAAACCAAGTTAGAAAACCGTATAAAATTCTTATCGAGTGTAACAAAGGAAATTCAGAAGAGTTCTGAGGCTCTTTCAACAGCCGCACCATCTTGCCAATAGCTTATTTGATTTTGTTTTTTTGATCCTTTAATTTTATTCTGACTCCAAAGTGTTTCTGGCCACTCGAAGAGGAAGAAGAATTTTAATTTTTCATAATAGAGTAACGAGGAGATGGCGCCGTCGAAAGGATTCGGACCTTTGACCGACTGGTTAACAGCCAGCCGCTCTACCGGGCTGAGCCACGACGGCGCGACTTTGCTACTGCACAACAGTTTCAAAAAGACTATTTATTCTTTCTCCATCCGTTGATATCCGCGTACCCTTCCCCTTTTCTTCTTGGCGGTTTCTTATTCGTGATCGAGCAGAAGCTGTTCACTACTTCATTTTCAAGTCTCATGTGGGGGTTGAGAAGCGATGTGTGCAAACATCACAACTACGAGAAAACCGAAAGACTTGGAACTGATACTCTTTTTAGTGCTTAGAAAAAGGGAAACTGAATGAGATTCTCTAAAATCACATTCTCGGAACCGTAAAGTGAGTTATCAGAAGAGGAGGGTTTGCTGGGGCTCCGGACCGTAAATTTTAGGAGAGAACGAATGAAACCCAACGAGCAGTTGGTGAATATTCTCCGGAGCCCTCTCAGTCCCTTACTCTGCGCTGAATTTTTTCTCAAAGAAAAAAGGGAAGGGGTGTTGTTGGTTTTTATTTGCGTCTTCTGAGGAGTATTGCTGCTGCGGCTGCGATGATTATGATGATTGCTATGCCTATGGCGATGTAGGTTGCTGTGGGTGCTGCGTTTGCGGGTGGGACGATGACTGGGCTCGGGGTTGGCGCGATGGTTTGGGTTGGAGCTGAGGTTGGAGCGAGTGTTGCTGTGGGTGCTTGTGAAGGTGCGGGTGTTACGACTGCGGCTGGGGCTGCAGATTTCGGACCGATGAGTATGTAGGTTGTTGCTGATGATGGGCCGTAAGAGTTGGTGCCTGCGAATGTGGCGGTGATCTGGTATGTGCCTGTGACTGGTGGAGTCCAGCTTGTGCCGTAGTTTCCGTTGGTGTCGCTTATTGCGTAGCCGATGTCTTGGAAGTTGCCGTTAGGGTCGATTGCTGTTAGGTGTACTGGGACGCCGGTTGCGTTGTTCGGTTTGGCTTGTTGCTCGTAGAGGTATTCCATCCAGACTTCTTGGTTGGCGTCGGATATTGCAGGAGTGCCTTTTGCGGGTTTGCCGAGGCAGGTTTGTCCTGGCGATTGATCAGTGACTGACCCTTGTATTAGAACGCTTGATCCCAATGGTACGGCGACGTTTGGCGCTGATACTGTGGTTGCGCTTGGACCTGGACCGATACAGTATACCAGATTGTCATATTGGCTTGCAGCCACGAGGTAGCCGTCTGCTATAACTGTTCCCATACCGAAGTTTTCTAGTTTCCAGACTAAGGTTCCGTCGCTCATGTTGATGCAACGTTGGTAGGATTGGCGCCAGAGAGGATTGGTTGGCGAATGCTCGGTGGAGTATGTGTAAATCATTCCGTTGCAGACTGCGGCTAAGCTGAGCGGCATGTTAGTGCCGTATGCACTTTCATATTCGTATGGTGCTGCTGTGGCACTGTACTTCCATAGCTGTTGCCCGGTTAATGCGTTGTAGGCGTAGATTGTGCCAGGGTAAGAGGCGGTGACGAGGAGTACGCCGTTGTAGATTCCTGCGCTTTGGCCGTAGTAGTAGAACTGTTCTGTCGAAGCTGGCGTTGCAGTTGGACCCCATATTTGGGTAGCGGTTGCTAAGCTGTAGCCCCAGAATTGACCGGTTTGTGCACATCTCAGAACAAAGACACCGCTAGTGTAGTCTACTGTTGAAATGGTCCAAGTGGCGTTCAATCCAGGCAATGGAACTGTCAAGTTCTTGTAGTAATCCAATGTAATGGTGTATCCGAGGTTTGTGTTCACGGAACAATCTTGATTTGGCCATGGACTGTTACTCGTCGCGTGTTCGTTTATAGTTGCAAGCCACACACCGAATTGATCATTGTCGACCGCGGCGCCGCCAGCGCTGTAGGTGAGTACGACTGATCCACCAAAGAACTTCTTAGGTACACGGTTGTAGTCCTGAAGGACACTCAAGGTGCCCGTGGCAGTGACTCCCGGAACTGCGGCGACTGGACCAGGCAGACCCTTCAACGACGGACTCGTTACGTTCATGGTGTATCCGGAGTGAGGAGTTTTCAATGCCGTTAGAAGCTCAGGGTCGAGAACTGCTCCCCATGAATTCGGATTTACGGTTGACCACTGTGTGTCGTTGACTGCATCTATAACTGATCCTACTGCAGGCCGGAAAACCCCTGCGCCACTCGATGATGGTCCTCCTGGGTAAATGGCTTTGCTTGAGTTCCAGCATAACATAGTGCCGGTTGCGCTGGTGAACTGGTACACTAGTAGGCTGCCATCCTGATCAGTTACGCTCGTACCCGACGGCACGTTCTTCAGAGTGAGAATCAAGTTTCCAGTCATAGCGTCAAGCATATACCATGTACTCGAAACAGTATTGAAGGTCGACGGCAAATATTGCTGCATCCAAAGGAACGAAGCGACACCTTGCCCGTTAATTGAGTTGTATTTGTACATTTGGCCGAATGACAGCTCCATGAACGCTTGAGAGAAGGAAGGATTGGTTGACATAACACTAGGCTGACTGATGATGTATGGATTGTTGAGACCGTTGTCTGTGCCGTTCTTGTACCAGATGCGGTTCCCACTATAAAGATCCACAGCGTAATACCCATACTTGTCGCTCTGTTCGGTTACCGGCGAATTGTAGTAGAGTACTCCGTTCATGATTATCGGCGTTGACCATGGGCTTTCGTAGTCGTTAATGTTGGTCGACTGTTCTGGCCACTGTCCGTCAGCGAGTCCTCCAGGGTAGCCTTTGCTCGAGGGGGACGCTGCACCAATCGGCGCAGTCCAGAGTACGTGAGCACTTAATGGTCCAGTACCCGCCATCTGGAAGCTGTTAACTAGCCAGGTACCTCTAAGCCAGTTGCTTGGAACGTTAGCCCACGCCCTGTTTTGCGAGTTCACTGGTACGCTCCAATAGCCTTGTGGAAGAGGAGCCTCTGGGTAAGCCTGTACTGGGTTTTGCTGTACGGTGAATGTACACGGTGCACTTGTCGAGCCAAGATAATGGTCGCCGATTTGTGTAACGTTGAAGCTGGCTTCGCTTGATTGGACAATTCCTCCTGGCCAGCTAAACACGACAGAGTAGTTGCCAACTTGGTCAGGATGATATATCTGATAGTCGCTTGCAGTTGCACTTCGGGCTTTCCAAGGTCCAATAGTTTGCGTGGTTCCGTCTGGTTTTGTGATTGTAATCAGATAGCCATCCCAAAATTGACCGTTTGCGCCACCTGCGGTATTGGAGTATTTGTCGACGAACACAACGATGGTACAGTATTGGTTTACACCCACCGGGTTTGGTGTGACGGTAACGTAGGCGTATGTTGGAACATTCACCGGAGGATTGCTAGCATAAGATGGCACCAGGAAGATCGCAGAAGACATGCTTAGTATCAGAATCAAAGCGATTGTGGTGGCCGCTGCTTTATTTGGCATTTTGCTTGTTTTATTTTTTAGGGTTTTTTTAACAGAATTTAACATAGTTTCTCTCCAAATTTTTTTCCATGGTCAGTTTTATCATTGCAATAGCTATTTAAAACATTGCAAGTGGAGGCTCCACTGACAGTTTTCGAATACCCTTTCAGGGCGCAGAGTGCGCTGAAGACACGAAAATGGTGAGAGAATACTTGAAAAACCAGATGAGCTTCAAAATTATTTTACCGTACAAGAAAACTACTTAGGTTTAGCCTTTTCAACCACAGGAAGTGCGCCGAACTCTTTCTGCCTCGCTTTCCGCTTGCCTAAATACGCGAAGACCTTGTATCCTCCTCGTACGGCTGGGCTGTACCACTTGCCCTTGAAAGCGATGTCTATGAGGTTACCCATCCAGTGGAAATCGTGCTCGCTGCATTGAATCAGCAGTTGCCGGTGCAGCTCGGTCAACGCGGTATCTTTGAACCAGTCTCCGCTCTTGAGCCTGCCCAGCGGCACGAAGAACAACGGGACGATCAGGCTTCGGCAGCCTTTCAGGTCGTCGAGCATCTCCATTGTCTTGAGGAGGTCTTCTTCGCGCTCCTCTGGCAAACCAACGATTAGCGTGCCAGCAGGAACCAGCCCGTGGTCGTGCATGAGGCCCATGCCTTGTTTAACAACTTCGGGCCATTCTTCAGGCTTAAATGGCAAAGCTTTGGCAGGCATTGTTTTTTCCGCCAACTCTGGGGACCCCGTTTCGATGCCGATTTCTGCGCCCCACCAGTCCTGCTTCGCCAAAACTAACTCGCTTATCTGTGCAAACAATTTCGGATTGGACGCGACTGCGGCCAAAGAACAGTGGCTCCAAGCGAGACTATCGGTTTTCTCCATAACCATCTTGTGTAGCGCTAGTAGCTTTTCCTCATTCGGGGTGACGTTGCTGCTGCCATAAAGCATAACGTCTTCGCCGTGCAGGCACGTCATTGGGCTTTTGACACCTTTGTTGTTAACGTCGATTTCCCGCATAATCTTCTCCAATGGGTACCACCGCAGAGGGCGTAGCGTCACATTGCAGAACTCGCAGCCTCTGCAACAGCCTCGGCCGATTTCGACGAGGCCATTCACTGAGGGGGCAACTATATCGGGGATGTCCTCGAGTTTGGGAGCATCCTTCACATCGACTACCCAATGCTTTGGCAGCTGCTCGCCTGCTAAAACTGTGGAAACAATTTTGCCTAGGACTCTTTCGCCCTCACCTTCGACGACGCAGTCTATGCCGTTCTGCTCCGCGAAGTCCGGTCGGAACTGAAACTGCCATGCCCCAGGGCCACCAACGAGAATTTTTAGACCTTGTTTCTTGGCCGCCTTTACTTCGGGTTTGTTGAGCAGTGCTTTGAAATGTTTTGCTAGGAAAGGTTCTTTCTTAAATAATGTCGCCAAAGTAGTTGATGCAGGACCCAAGCCGAAGGGGTCCATGACGTGGATGCCCAGCACCTTTGCTTCAGGCAGGAACCTTGCAAGCTGATTTGGGCTCACGGTGGCAACGTCAAAGCCATCTTTGAGCAGCTGCGACTCGGTTTTGCGCAATCCGTACGGAGCCTGTTCGAGGACGCCTTTTTTGGTTTTAAGGTTGGGAAAAAACAGGTAGCTGTAGAGCCAGTCGGGCACGAAGTTAGGAGGAGCACATGTGCCGAAACCTAAGAATTCGTTCGTGTGGTAGTTGCTCATTAGAGTCCTGTCGCTGGTCAAAAGCACTTTAGCCATAGGTTTCCCTTTAATCGGTTCCCTACCCGAAAACCGTCTTCTTCTCGCTTCCTTTCGCGCCATCTATGGATAACCCGTTAATATAACCTTATTGCTACTCAACATTGCTGTTCTATCTAGAAAATGCCTTACACCCTTGCGCCTTAATACTGATGCGAGAGTGGAGAGGGTTTGGATAGAGATTTAGATCAGCTGAAAACGTGGATCATCCGCAAAAGACTGCAAGGTTGGTCGGTTACTGAGATTTGCTCTTCCGCCAAAATAAGCCGTGACATGTTTTATCGTTGGTGGAACCGTTATCAAGCAGAAGGCAAAGATGGCCCCAAAGAAAAAGCAAAAGGTCGACCAAAAAGCTCAGTTGTTGAAGAGGCATTGAAAAATAAAGTCATCAAGCTACGTGAGAGGTATGAATGGGGACCCAGAAAGATTGCTGGTTGCCTCAAACGCAAAGGCTACGTCATTGACAACAATCAAGCTTACCGAATTATTCGTGAAGCAGGCCTAAACCGTCCGATTACGTCGCCCAGAAAAACTTGGGGAACCAAACGTTTTCAGAGAGAACACTGCAACAGTCTCTGGCAGGCTGATTTCAAGCTCTGCAATGATGATATCTGGATGATCAGCTACCTTGATGACCGCTCCAGGTTCATTACTGGGTCGGTTAAGATTTGGAGTCCAACAGGAGAGAATGCTATGCTGCTGCTTGATAGGGCGGTTAAACGCTATGGTGTTCCAAAGCAGATCCTCACTGACCAGGGAACCCAGTTTAAGCCTGCACGCGGAGAAACATCAGCTTTTGATTTGCATTGCGCTGAACTCGGAATTGAGCATATAACTGCTAGCGTTCGCAGGCCTACTACCTGTGGCAAGATTGAAGCTTTCCACAAAGCGTACGAGTTAGAGTCTCACCTGTTTAAGGAACACTGGAGCTTCATTCGCTACTACAACTATACAAGGCCGCATGAAGGAATAGGCTATTTAACTCCGGCTGAAATATACCTAAAAGAGAAAGTGTAAGGCTATTTCTAGATAGAACACACTCAACATTGCCAAAAGGGTACAAAAGGCTTTTAGTTGTGCAAAACTTATATTCAACAACGGAGTCTGTAGTGAAAGCCAACGCGAAAGTAGCTCTATGAAAGCGCGACTTTGCCAATTGGTATACTAAAAGTTGCTCTTTCTGCGAGTTCGCATATGAATATGCTTTACTATGTGCGGGTAAATAACTGGGGTCAAGGGGAAAATGAAAAAACTCTTAGAATTTCGATGGCACGGTAGAGGCGGGCAAGGCGCCTGGACAGCCAGCGAGCTCTTGGCGCGAACCGCCCTTTCCGAAGGCAAGTACATCCAGTCTTTTCCAGAATTCGGACCTGAAAGGATGGGGGCACCTGTAATGGCCTTCACTCGAATCAGCACTGAACCCATCAGGTTGCACTGTGCAGTCTACGACCCCGATGTGGTGGTGGTCTTGGACAACACGCTGCTCAAAACAGTCCCGGTCACCGCAGGCATCAACCAAGATGATGATATCATCATCATAAACTCAACCGATGACCCAGCAATCGTCCGAAGCGACCTGCATATCGTGAAAGGCAAAGTCTGGACAGTGCCAGCCACTGAAATCGCATTAAGAATCCTAGGTGCACCCATTACAAACACGGCTTTGCTCGGCACTGTCGCGAAAGCCACCAACATCGTGACGTTGGAAGGCATAGAGAAAACCGTAAAAGTGCGCTTCAAGCCAGACCTCGCCGAGAAGAATTTTGCAGTAATCAAAGAAGCTTACAAGGAAGCGAAAGTCCAATGAGCCGCGAAAAAACCTGGAAAGAAATCGCTCTCGCAGGCGTCTGCTCAAAATCCAGTACTGGCTTCATGACGGGCGACTGGAAAACCTACCAGCCAATCCGCGACCTGGAGAAATGCACAAAATGCCTCATGTGCGTGCTCTACTGCCCTGAGGGCGCCATAAAATGGATGCCTGAATTTGGCAAAGTCGAGTTCGACTACAACTTCTGCAAGGGCTGCGGCATTTGCGCAAACGAGTGCCCAACGAAGGCAATTAAGATGGAGCTCCCAGAGTCGGCCGAGGGTGAATAACATGACGAAAACCAAGATCGCCAAAGCTGCCAAGGTTGATGCGAACGCCAAGGTTGATGCGAACGCCAAGGTTGATGCGAACGCCAAGGTTGATGCGAAACAAGAAATGATGGCGTTCAACGGCGACGAAGCAGTGGCTTACGCCGTGAAACAATCCGACGTCGATGTCGTCGCAGCCTACCCGATCACGCCCCAAACCATTATCGTGGAAAAATACAGCGAATATGTCGCCAACGGCGAAGTCCTCACCGAATTCATCTGCACTGAATCGGAGCACAGTGCCATGGCAGCATGTATAGCCGCCTCCGCGACGGGCGCAAGAACCTTCACGGCAAGCGCCTCCGCAGGCCTGGCTCTGATGCATGAGATGCTTTTTGTGGCTTCGGGCTGCAGAACCCCCATCGTCATGGCTGTCGCAAATCGCGCCTTGTCTGCCCCGCTAAATATCAACGGCGACCAGTCAGACAGTATGGCTCAACGCGACGCAGGTTGGATACACATCTACGTGGAAAACGCTCAGGAAGCCTACGATACGATATTGCAGGCGTTTCGCATCGCAGAGCACGTGGATGTGCAATTGCCCGTTATTGTGGGTCTAGATGGTTTCATCGTTAGCCACACGCTAGAAAACGTGGACGTACTCCTTGATGATGCCGTGAAAGCATTCGTGGGTGAACGCATTCTACCTAACGTAGTCACCCACGAAGGCAAGACGGTGCCTTTTAAGTTGGACCCCGACAACCCCATGACCATGGGTCCCATCGCGTTGCCCAACTATTACTTCGAGTTTAAGCGACAGCAGGAAGAAGCCATGAAGAACGCTCTCAAAGTCATACAACAGGTTCACGACGAATATGCCAAGGTTACCGGTAGAAGTTACGGTAACGCCTTAATCGAAGCTTACAAATTGGACGACGCGGAAATCGCCGTCGTATGCGTAGGCTCCGCGGCGGGCACAGCTAAAGACGTCGTTGACGAGCTGCGAAGTGAAGGCGTGAAAGCAGGTTTGCTGCGGCTACGCACTTTTAGGCCTTTCCCGGCTGACGAAGTCAAAAACTCTTTGCAAAACGTAAAAGCCGTTGCAGTTATGGATAAAAGCATGAGCTTTGGAGGCAACGGCGGAGCCGTCCTCCATGAGGTTCGCCACGCAATGTACGACGCGACAGCACGACCGCTTATCGTAGACTACATATACGGCTTAGGTGGCAGAGATACTAACCCCAAGGACATCAAGAAGGTGTTCAACGACTTGCACACCATCGCGCACAACAACCGCATTGGCAAACTAGTTAATTATGTGGGACTGAGGGAGTAACGGAGGCGCAAGAAATGACGACTCAAGAGTGGAAATTTACAGCCAAAGACATCGCTTTAAAACCCGACATCTTTCTGCCAGGTCACCGCGCCTGCGCCGGGTGCGGTCCAGCTAATGTGTTGCGTATGGTTATGAAAGCTACGCGCGGACCCACCATTGTAACGGAAGCAACTGGCTGCATGGAAGTGGTCTCTTCAATCTACCCGTACACTTCTTGGAGCGTTCCATGGCTGCATACTGCATTCGAGACTGCGGCGGCCAACGCTTCAGGCATTGAAGCGGCATTGAAGATCCTTAAGAAGAAAGGCAAAGTCAAGCAGGATCACGTGGATGTCATCGCGTTTGCGGGTGACGGCGGAACGTACGACATCGGCATTCAAGCTCTCTCAGGCGCAGTTGAGCGGGGGCATGATTTCCTGTTCATTCTCTACGACAACGAAGGCTACATGAACACTGGCATCCAGCGTAGCGGAGGCACACCGATGGGTGCAGCTACTACAACCACGCCCGCGGGCACAGTTATGCTTGGTAAGCTTCAGCATAAGAAACCTATCACCGACATTATGGTCGCTCACGAAATGGAATATGTCGCTACGGCCACTCCATATTACTGGAGGGATATGCTGCAGAAAGTCCGCAAAGGCCTCGAAGTTGAAGGCCCTGCTTTCCTGCACATTTTTGCCCCCTGCCCCAGAGGCTGGCGCAGCGACCCCGCCAAAACCATCGAATACACCAAACTCGCCGTTGAAAGCTGCGTGTTCCCTGTCTACGAGGTCGTGAAGGGCAAGTACGAACTGTCCACACCGAGCAAGCTCATCGCTTTGGCGCCGCAGAAGAAGAAACCCGTCACCGAGTACCTCAAAGGCCAAGGTCGCTACCGACACCTGTTCACGCCTCAGGGCAAGCATGTCGTCGATGAGATCCAACGCTGGACCGATGATCGTTGGGCAAAGCTGCAGAAGAAAGTCGAACAGACCGCATAGAATCAACTTTCTCCATATTTTCTTATTTCACTTTGCAAGGGCTTCAACCTCTGCACAAAGAAGTTTTAAATAATTCCCCCTGCAACGATCACACGAGGTAAGAAGGGAAAAAACATGGTTGACGTCCTTGTAATAATTGCAATAATTATTCCCTTAGTCGTAATCGTGTACGCCGTAATATGGTCGCTCCGCATCGTCAGACCAACCGAGAAAGGCCTCGTCGAGCGCCTAGGCAAGTACCACCGCTTCGTGCAAGGCGGCATAACCTTCCTCGTGCCCTTCGTTGACCGAATCATAAAAGTCAACGTCACCGAACGCATGACACCCGTGCAGCGTCAGGACGTAATAACCAAGGACAAGGTGTTCATGGGCGTAGACGCCGTCGTCTTCTACAAAATCAAACCCGAAGAAGAATCCGTGAAGGCTTCGCAGTACTACGTGGCAAGTTTCGCTGCCCAAATCGACACGCTCGCCCGCACAGTACTCAGGGACATCATAGGAGGCATGGACATGGCCATAGCCAATACTTCCAGACCAACCATCAACGAGAAACTCAAAGAGGCGCTTGACGAGCAAACGGAGCGTTGGGGCATCGAAATCATCCGCGCCGAAATCAAAGACCTCGAGCCGCCGCGAGACCTCATCATCTCCATGGAATCTGTCCTTAAGGCCGACAACGAACGTCAAGCCGCTGAGAAAACCGCCATCGCTGAAGCCACATTGGCCAGTGGAGAGAAAAACGCCGCCATCCAGCGCGCTGAAGGACAAAAGCAAGCAGCAATCCTGCAATCAGAGGGACAGAAAATGGCCACGGTAACCATAGCAGAAGGTGACGCTACTGCGACTAAGCTACGCAATGAGGCCTTAACCACGTACTTTAAGGACAGTGCCGTCGTCTTCAAGCAACTTGAAACCGTTCAGGCTTCGCTGCAAAACAACACCAAAATCATCGTTCCCGAAGGCAAAGCAATCTCGCTCATCCTCAACGAGCAGGAAAACCTCGCCAAAGCTACCATCATCCCAATACCACAGCCGCAGCAACAAAAAAACACCAAGCAGATGTGAGAAACCTCACCCTTTTTCTATTTGAAGAACGTTACCTATTTCTTTACGAATAGCACTCGGGGATGGATGGTCCAGTTTAGGAGGGCGAAGCCGCTGGAAAAATGAGGCAGGACTTTTTCTGCACTGTACCAAGGGCTATTCTAGGATTATCCTTGCGTCGACGCATTTGGCGCTGTCTGTGTAAGCCATCACGGGGTTCAGGTCCATCTCCTTAATCTCGGGGTGGTCCATTATTAGCTTCGAAACGTTCACGAGCAGGCACACGAGTGACTTGACGTCTACGGGGGGAGTGTTTCGGTAGCCGTTCAACAAGGGAAACGCCTTAACTTCCACAATCATCTCTGCGGCTTCCTGCTCAGTAATGGGTGCCACGCGGAAAGAGACGTCTTTGAGAACTTCAACGAATATGCCGCCTAAGCCGAACATGAGGGTTTGCCCGAACTGTGGGTCCTTCACTGCGCCCACGATAACTTCTGTTGACTGCTTTGCCATCTCCTCTACGAGCACGCCCTTGATTTGGGCGTCAGCCTTGTATTTCTTCGCGTTTTCCAGGATCCTCTTGTAAGCGGCCTTGACTTCTTTTTTGTTTTTCAAGTTCACTGCGACGCCGCCCGCGTCGGACTTGTGGATGATGTCGGGCGAGATAATCTTCAAAACTACAGGAACTCCTGCTTTCTCTGCCAAGCTGACGGCTTCCTTCTCGGTTTTTGCGACCTTGAACTTGGTCACGGATATGCCGTATTCGGCGCAGATGGTTTTCGCCTCGGGCTCGAGCAGCGCCTTGCGACCTTCGGTGCGCACTTCGGAGATTATTTTTTCGGTCTTGCTCAATGTCTCACGGCCGTTAATGGAATGGGGAATACACTTGAAGCCGGGTTTAAAACAGTTTTGTCCCAGTTTGCGGCGAAAATCTTAGAAAATGTATCTTGTGCTAAACTATTCAGTTAGTGAATATATTTTGTCGGTAAACCCAAACGTGCTATAGAGTTGCTAGCAGGGCGAAGACTTTTGCGTCTGCAACAATATTCGTCACTCGCGAGTACTCGTCGGGCGAATGTGGCACCTCGTCGATCGTACTCCAAACCACAGCAGGAATGCCCGCTTGACGGAAGAAAGCCGCGCAGGTTCCGCCGCCGACTCCACCAACCGAACTCTCAAGCCCCCTGGCTATCTTCAACGCTTTGCGGAGCAAATGGACGATTTCGGCGTTGGCTTCCACAAGTTTGGAAGCAGGTTGCTTCTGCACGTTTTCGACGGTGATTTTTGCGCCTGTTTTCGCCTCAACGTCCACCTTGACGACTTGGATGTCAGCAAGTACTTGGTCTACGTCGTATTTTGGCAGTATGCGGCAGTCAAAGTAGAATACGTCTTCGCCTGGCACGATATTTATGGCGTCTACGTTCTTCTCTTTGCGCGTAGGTTCAAAGGTGCTTGCTTCGGGGTCGAAGTAGCTGTCTTTTGCGTTGTACTTTTGGTGCAGCATCGTGTCGACCGCCAGGGCAAGTTGCATGCCGATGCGGTGCGCGTTTAAGCCCTTGTCTGGAAGGCTTCCGTGCGCCTGTTTTCCAATCGTAGTAAATTTTAGCCAGAGGATGCTTTTCTCGGCGATTTCGATGAAGTGCCCGTCAGGTGTGCCGTGGTCTGGAACCACTACCAGGTCATCTTTGTGGAAGATCCCTTTGCTGATGAGGTGTTGGATACCTTTGGTGCTGCCTTGTTCCTCGTCTGAGACAAAAGCCAGCGCCAATGTATGCTTTGGCTTCATGCCCAGCTTTTTAAGTGCTTTTGCCGCGTAGAGGGATGAGACGAGGGATTGCCCGTTGTCTTCGCTTCCCCGTCCATATATGCAGCCGTCCTTCAAGAAGGGTTCGAATGGCTTGGTGATTTTCCAGAGTGATTCTTCGCCTGCAGGAACCACATCCAAGTGCGTCACGATCCACAATCGCTTTGAGTCGGATTCCCCGTTGATGTATGCGACTATGTTTGGGCGTTTTCCCGAAGGCACCTGGTGGTCGCTATCGTCGAAGCGTTCAACTTTGTCGAAGCCGACGGTAGCCAGAATCTGCATGAGTACCTCAGCTTTTGCTTTTTCGCCCTCGCCGCCGCTTTCGGGTCCCACGGCGGGTACGCGGATGAGCCTTGTGAGTGTGTCAACCATTTCTTGCTGAAGTGATTCTACTTGAGTGAAGATTTTCTGGGTTTCCAAGGCGGTTCACAGCTACCTAATGTGGTCTTGGGTGTTTAAAATTTTCTAAACTCAAAAACAAATGGAAAAAAAGAGTTGGAAAACGGGGTGTTTAGACGGCTGTTGATGGGGAGTTTTTGCCGAGTTCCTGGAGGGCGCGCAGTCGTTTGATGATATTGGGGTGTGTGGAGAAAGCTTCGATGAATCTGTCTCCTGTGGTGACTTTCTTGTTGAGGATCTCGTCCACGAGTTGCTGCCCGTTCTGAGTTGCATAGAGTGCTTCGGAATCTTCTTTGGCTGTGTCAGGGTTGGCTATAAAGAGCGATTTGAAGCCGCTGAAATTCTTGGTTTGCGCCTGTTGCTGCTTCGTCTTTGGGATTCTTGCAGTGGCATGCACAATTTTGGCTAGGCCCGTGCTGAGTTTGTTAGCGCCGTCGTCTACGACTGAGACACTGTGACGGTCGGCGTAGTATTCGCGGAGCCTACTGACGTGCAGGGTAAATAGGTTGAGTATCCAGCTGAACGCTATGAATGCGATGCCTATCATAGCGCCGCTTCCGCTGTTGCCTTTGCTTTGTTGATTGCCTCCGAGCGCGCCCGACCACATGAGTGAGTAGCCGATGTAGAGGCATAGTGCTGGGAGGAAGCTGGCAGCCATCATAATTTGCACGTCGCGATGTTTGAGGTGGCCTAGTTCGTGTCCGAGGACGGCTTCAACTTCGCCGTCGTTGAGCGTTGTGAGTAGGCCTTGTGTTACTGCGACTCTATTGCCTGAGATTGGGCTGCCGTATGCGAAGGCGTTCGGGAGGGGAATTTGGGAGAGCATGAGCTTAGGTGTGTTGATATGGCTTTTGCGCGCGACCTCGTTAACTATTTGGTGCAGTTTGGGGTTCTCGTCTTGTTTCATTTCGCGGACTCTGTAGATGGCTCCGACGAGGTATGGTGCGATGAGCCATTGGGCGATGTTTATTGTGACTACGATTATGCCAAGAGTGATGAGGTCGAATGTTCCGACGTAAATCAGGACCCCTGTTATGACTAAGGTAGATAAGCCGAAGATTAACGCCAACGTGGCGAGCATGGAGAGACGAAGTTTCCATAATTCCATTATGGGTTACCTTTCCTTTGATGGGACATAACGCGCTTATAACATTTATCCCAGATTTTGGGGAAATAGTTCGTTCTTTGTTTTTGCTGGTAGGTTATTCCGGGAATGACGCATGTTGTTGCCTAACTTGGTCCTTTGTGTAGTCGATGGTTTTTGCGTTTGTACTACAATGGGGTTTTGGGTGTTTTGGAGTTTGAAAAGGGTTGCTTTTGGTTATCTGGGTGTTTTGGCAATTGCGCAAATTTTGTACGCATTGTACGCGATTGGACGGTTAGCTGATAACTGTAGAATGCGCTTCAGTGGGGCCGGTTGAAGAAGGAGAAAGAATTAAACCCAGCGAGCAAGTTGGTAATCATTTTGCCAAGAGCCCTTTCGACCCCATTTTCTTCTCAATTTTTTCTGACCCAAAAAAAGGGGAGAAGGTTGGTTTGGATTTTGTGTTTTCTATTTTCGGCGTCTTAGGATGAGTGCTGCTGCTACTGCAATTATGATGATTACTGCTGCGCCTATTGCGATGTAGGTGGTTGCTGCGGTTCCGCTGGTTGGTGGGACGATTACTGGGCTGGGTGTTTGTGGAATCGTCTGTGTTGGAGTTGTCGGCTGTGTTGGAGCTACTGTTGGGTTGGTTTGAGTTGGTGCTGGTGTGGTTGCGGGGGCTGCAGAAGCTGCAGATGTTATCGTGCCGACGGCTAATGCTGTTGTGGCTGATGATCCGCCGTAGGAGTTCGTGCCTGCGAATGTTGCGGTGATC
>Ga0209777_10000493_pt1 | contig 65031 bp, 41 predicted proteins | sample FrelakmetHBP12HB_FD_187147 | JGI IMG/M metagenome (GOLD analysis project Ga0209777, IMG submission 187147) | Freshwater lake sediment microbial communities from the University of Notre Dame, USA, for methane emissions studies -HBP12 HB (SPAdes)... | ecosystem: Environmental > Aquatic >...
GGATCAGATCGCTCGCCCGGGTCCGCAGCGGCAGCGAGGCATCACGCCAGACGGACGGATCAGAGATATCGGGGACGCGACTGGCAGCGGCTGAGAACGGGTCGGCCAACTCTGACGCGGTAAAGGCGACGACGGACTCGCCTGCGGCGTTCTTCACCTCGAAGGTGTTGAACTTGGCGGTGTTCTTGCGTGCTTCAAAAGTAACGGTCAGCGGCCCGCGGAGTGAGTCATCCTGGTGCTCAACGGCCTGGGTGAGGGTGCAGACCTTTCGCGCTCCGCCTGCTGCAGCGATGATGTCGAAATTGGCGGCCACGGTGGTGGATTCGAAGGTCACGTCAAACACCCTCTCATTCGGCTCTCTCACCAGCGTCTCCACTTCACCGATGACGATCGTGTATTTGGCCGCGGGCAGATGTGCGATGCTGATCGTGAAGGCCTTTCCCGTGATCTCCTCACGAAATGCCTCCGCATTACCCTCCGCACCCTCCACAGCGACCGATGGCCTATCCTTGCGATGCTCAAACTCCCCCTTGATGCTCACGGGGTACTTGCAGGAGGGACAGCCTTCCTCTGCCGCCCATGCAGCGGGCATCCATAGCCCCAAGCTCGCGAGCGACGCCACGTGGATCACTGCCAGAGCCACGGAAGCCTGTACGGTCTTTGGCCCGCCTTTCTGTACTGTTTGCCCCAACGGGAATTCGGATTCGGGGGGTGTTACTGGAAGTTGGGCCATCGCTGCAGTTGTGAGTGGAGCGTTCATTCCTTGTCCTGTCAGAGTCTCTGGGATGCCACACAAGGGGTGAGATTTGGCCACAGGTTGGTCCTCTCAAACGGCATGTTCAGTCGTAGGATACCACGCTACATGCACCATATTGACTTTACAGAATCACGGCAACTAATCATAATGCCATGCACATATGGACCAGAATGCCAAATATTGTCGCGAACATGACGATTATTGACCCTCACAATGATGCGCAAAGTCAAACTCACTGGGGGCGTTCCGGACTTCTTCTCAAGCCAGGTGCATCAGGCCGACCGATTCTATCTGGACACCTATGGTCACGAGACCCAGCCTCTGGTCGTCGTCTGTGGCGGCCGTGAGCACTGCAGGCCTAACTACCAGATCGATCGTGCTGATTTCCCCTTCTACTCGTTGGAGTTTGTAGCCCGTGGCAAAGGCGTCCTGACAATCCGTAAACAGACAGTTCCCCTCTGCTCCGGCACGGTCTTCACCTACGGCCCCGGGGTCGCGCACCGCATTGTCGCGGACCCCAACGATCCACCGGTCAAGTACTTCGTCGACTTTACAGGCGCCCAGGCTCATGGCCTTCTCCGTGATCATGGCTTGACCTCGGGAATGGTCGCGCAGATCGCTTCTTTTGAGTTCATCCTTCGCGTCTTTGATGATCTGATTGCGGTGGGAGTTGGGTCCGGCCGATACCGGTCCCGGATCTGCGCGATCCTGGTCGAGTTGACTGTGCTCCGAATCGCCGAGACTGGACCCATGGAGACGGCGCCGCATACACGGGCTTTCACCACCTACCAAACCTGCCGGGAGTTCATTCGCAAGAACGGCCTGAGACTTCGTACCCTGGACGAGATTGCTGAAGCCTGTCGCGTAGACAAGGCCTACCTATGCCGGCTCTTCCATCGCTTCGACACCCAGAGTCCCTACCAGTATCTGCTGCATCTGAAGATGGCCGAAGCCGCGCGACGCCTTCAGGGAGACGAGGCCCTTGTCAAGGAAGTTGGGCACGATCTCGGTTTTGAGGATCCGTTCCATTTCTGCCGGACCTTCACGAAGGTGTTTGGTTTGTCCCCCCTAGCGTTCAGGCGACTACGCCAACCGCCTCCAACCGACAAACCGCGCGGGGCGCAGACATCGCCCCACCAGCAAGAAGCAGAGTAGACCTTGAGACTGCCGGAGCCCCGTCTAATTGACCCGAGGCACGGCCTGCGTTCTCGATCAGGTCGTGGTCCTGCTGCTCAGGCTGAAGGGGAGGATCGGGCGGCAGTGCATCGGGTATTCGATGGTAGTCTGACATACGGACTCTTCGTCCGATCCTCGTATCGGCGAGACCGGTGAGACCGAGCAACATTCCTCCTCATCCAGTACCGAAATGACGAACGGGCGAGCCAACAGGGAACACAGACTTCAGCCTACACCACCGCGCCACCTCTCGACTCTACACAGCTCGCCTCCAGAGGGGAAGGCACACGCCTGTAACCCATCTGATGCCAGACCTCCGTGCCGAAGTCCTCTCAACAGACTGGCTATGAGTCAGCTGACGCGTGGATTGACGGTTTCGCGGTCGCGGGCTATAGTGTTGGCGTGGGCGCCTTGCTGGAGGCGCTGCTGTCCGTGGCTCGTTGACGGGGAGCCCTGCGCCGACCAATCTGACGCCTGACTACAAGAAAGCCGACGAGTGGTTCCGCAGCGCCACGGCCAGGATGCTGAAATGCGAGGGCCGTTGATCCGTCAAACCCTCGGAAGGAGGATCCAATGAACGCCACATGGTGTAGAGCAGCGGTGCTAGGCCTGGTCGTAGCCGCGGCAAGTCTCGCTGCCGAGAGTCCCAGTACAGTCGCCCCGGGCGCAAAGCTGCAGAGACTTTGTGATGGCTTCGCCTTCACGGAAGGCCCTGCTGCTGACGCCAATGGCAACGTCTTCTTCACCGATCAGCCGAACGACCGAATCCTCAAGTGGTCCGTGGACGGCAAGCTGAGCGTCTTCCTGTCCCCTTGCGGCCGGTCCAACGGGATGTACTTCGACAGACAAGGCAACCTTTGGGCGTGCGCGGACCTGAACAACGAGCTTTGGAAGATCGACCCACAAGGCAACGTGACGGTTGTCGTCACAAACTACAAGGGCAAGAAGCTCAATGGGCCCAACGACCTGTGGATCGCACCCAACGGCGGCATCTACATTACCGATCCTTTCTATCAGAGGGCCTACTGGACCCGGGGCCCGATGGAGCAGGATGGAGAGCACGTCTACTACTTGAAGCCGGACCGGAAGGACCTCATCCGCGTGACCAGCGACCTCGTCAAGCCGAACGGTATCATCGGCACACCTGGCGGGGACTATCTGTATGTCGGCGACATCGGGGCCGGCAAGACCTATCGATACACGATCGACCCCGATGGATCCCTTTCTGAGAAGAGGCTCTTCTGTGGGATGGGCTCGGATGGTATGGCGATCGATAATGAGGGGAACGTGTATCTGACAGGCAGCGGCGGTGTCACCGTCTTTGATCCGCACGGTAAACAGATCGAACACATTGTCGTGCCCGGAAGTTGGACGGGAAATGTCGCCTTTGGCGGCGAAGACAGAAAGACGCTCTTCATCACCGCGGGAGTTGCATTGGTTGGCCTGTCCATGCGGGTGGGGGATGCCTTGATCCCTCCGGACTTCAACCACGACCACAAGGTGGACATCCAGGATCTCCTGCTGCTCATTCCATCCTGGGGCCAGAGTGATCCATTGGTCGATATTGCTCCTCCCCCCTTTGGCGATGGCGTGGTAGACGAGAAGGACCTGGAGATGCTGATGAGTTGTTGGGGGCAGGAACTCCTCGACCCTACGCTCCTTGCCCACTGGAAGCTCGACGAGGCCGAGGGTACTGTGGCCAGCGACGCCGGCGGCGACTCCGACGGGACGCTGCACGGCCAACCCGTCTGGCAGCCAGAGGGAGGCAAGATCGGCGGAGCACTTCTGCTCCATGGGAGCGGCGACTACATCAGTACAGAGCCTATACTGGATCCGGCAGCCGGCTCGTTCAGCGTCTTTGCCTGGGTTAAGGGTGGTGCGCCGGGTCAGATCATCATGTCCCAGAAGGACGGCAGGAATTGGCTGGCAGTGGCCCTGGACGGCACTTTCATGACGCAGCTCGTGGGGTCCACTCGTGCAGCGGGCCCTGCGTTGACATCCGCCGCCTTGATCACCGATGGACAGTGGCATCGGGTGGGATTTGTATGGGATGGTTCGAAACGGATGCTCTATGTGGATGATGCGGAGGCGGCTCGCGACGGTTCTGCCCAAGGGACTTTAGGCCGGTTGGCCAACGGTCTCTACATAGGAGTTGGCGGTACCCTCACTCCTGGAACCTTCTGGTCCGGCCTGATCGACGATGTCCGGATCTACGACCGGGCGGTCAAGCCATAGCACGCGTTGCTTGTCTGACTAACGCGCGTGATCAAGGAAGATGGCAAGGTCAGCCTCATCTATGACGCCATCGCTGGGTATGGAGATGTCACAAGCAGGGTTCCAGTTGGCATCTCCGGGCCGGCTTCCCATCGCGGCGTCGAGGATGGCCAAGTCGTTGGCGTCCACGACACCGTTGCCGTCGAAATCCCCGACAAGCCCGGGCCCCGTCACAAGCTCAATGCCGGTTCCGTTGGGGTCGAGGTTCCGAGAATACTGTTTGTCGATCGCGTTGTTCCAGTGCTCGTGGACGCCCAGGCTCCGGGTCAGACCCCCGTCAAGGTTGGGATCATACTGGGTCCCCGAAGGAGGATTGGGAACAAGAGCCGCCTCGTGGAGGTAGTCTTCCGTGCCCGACATCTGCGGGTATCCATTGATGTTGCCCGTGTCGTATTGACTGAGATTCGGGTTATACGTAGTCCACTCGCTACGCATGAAATCGAAGGCCACGGAATCGATGGCGACAGGATCTTGCGAGAGGAAGATGCTGGACGGCCAGTTGTTGTTGAACGGCTCCATCATCCAGCGAACGGTACACGAGTCCCAGCCTCGCCCGCCGTAAAGGCCATCGATCAAGTACAGCAGCGTCTTGCCGCCGAGCTTCGGATGACCGATCAGATCGACAAGGGACCGATAGTGCCCCATGCCCGGGGTCTCCATGGCCCGGGTGTAGTGCAAGCTATAGTAGCCCGAGGCGGTGGGCAGTCTCAACGCACCGTAGAGGTTCTTGGCGGTGACGGTAATTCCGTTTTGGGTATGGCTCTTGAGGATTGCGAAGTTGATGAAGTACCGGGCTTGCGCGAACTGGGTCGGCACATAATCCTGCTTTGCGTCTTTCAGCCGGCTGGTAGCAGGGTCGCTCCAGTAGAAGGGGGCCGTGTAGTCATATGTCGCCTGCGTCCGGCCGGCGAGGGCCCGGCCGCTCTTGGTCAAGTAAACGACCCCCGGGCAATTCGGCTCTACCATGTTGTACCAGTAGTCGGGCATGCATACCGACGGGTCACCGATGCTGATCGTGTTGGGCTCGACTCCCACAATGTCCGTCAGTTGCTTCAGAAGCGCGATGGCAAGCTGAGGCGAGCAGTCGATCTGGTCCATATAGTTCCAGGGCTTGGTCCCTCCGTTGGCGGTGACCATCAGCACGAAGTTGATCTTGATGCCGATCTTCTCACCCGGCTGGTAGCCCACCTTGCCTCTGCCCATTTGCTCGTTGAAGTTCCGGAAGAGCGCGTCCCACGCGGCGTAGTCGGAGCCGGCGCCGGTCAGGGTCCGCAGCGCCTTGGACAGCATTTCTCTCACTACCTGCGGATGGGTGCAGGCGTTCGAATGCCAATAGGGCTGCTTATTGTCGTCGCCGTCCTTTCCGGGCCAAGTGGCGGCATTGGCGTCGTGAATCCAAGCCACGCGGCCGGGGTGGATGCCTTTGCCCTCACCCATCGGCTGATTGGCTACCGGGGCATCGGCCTCAGCCACGGTCACGCTGCCGGTATCTGTTGCCAGCGTCAGCCATACGAACGCGATACTGGCCACCACGCAGATTCCCGCCGCCATATAGCGAGCCCGTGTGAACAGCCGGGTCGCCCTGCGGTAAGCGAATGCCGAACCGGCCAGGCCCAGCAGCCAAACAACAAAGCCAGACGCTAGTGGAAAGGCGACTCGCTGGCATGGATAGGTCGCCCGCGAGGGCTTGGGGATGACGCGAATCAGGAACCAGATCAGCGCCAGCAGGCTCGTGAGCGGAAACAGCCACCGGAGCAGGCGGGATCGGAGATTCGAGGGGATGGTCTGGCCTGTCCGGGGACAAGCACGCGGCTGGTCTTCACTTCTCGAAAGTGACATCATTGATCTCCTTCCGGGCGTTTTGGTCTGACGGGCGAACGTAGACGTCGTCTCAATCAGTTTACCCGGAACCGACGGGAGAATCAACGCTCTCTTGGGACGCGATTACCCGTTTCAAGGGGAGGGACGGCAGAAGCCTCCTTGTTACTTGTAGAATGGGGTGTTTGGCAACAATGCCCAGGACAAGAACAAGGAGGTCCCGTCCCCTACCGGGCGATCTCTTGCCGCCCTACTGGGCGGTTTTGGTCTTGACCACAGCGAAGAAGGCCTCCTTAGGCTGGCAGTGCCGATCGAACAGCAGAGGAGAGCCGCCGATCCAGGAAGTTGCATCATAGACGCCCCAGAACGTGACGCGGCTGACGTCCTTCTTGTGCTTGAGCAGGATGGAGAAGATCTCTGCATACTTGTCCGCGAGCTTCTTCTGGGTCTCCGCCGCAGCCGCGTTCGGATCGCTCGTGCTCTCCCGGTTGACCTGACTGATATCCGCGCCGCGAGGGCCACGGTTCTGCGTCTTGATGTCCAACTCCGTCACCATGACCTTCACGCCCGTGGCGGCCAAGGCCGTGATGGCATAGTCGAGACTCTCGGGTTTGGGGTACGTCAGACCGCCGTGGAGCTGGATGCCGACGCCATCGATCCGCAGGCCCTTGGACTTGAGGTACTTGACGATCGCGACGGCCCCATCGGCCTTGGCCTTCGAGGTATCGAGATTGTAGTCGTTGTAGTAAAGCTCGGCATCGGGATCGGCCTCGTGCGCGAACCGAAACGCATTCTCGATGTGATCGTATTGCTTGTTCGGGTCACCTTGCCCGATGATCTGGAACCACAGGCTGCTTCTTCGCATCTGGCCATTGTCTTCGAGGGCCTCATTCACCACATCCCAGCCCTTGACGCGGCCCTTGTAGTGGCCGACCACGGTGCGAATATGATCGTGCATCCGCTGGAGCAACTCTTCGCGGGTCGCGCGCGGCCCGGTGAAACCGCGGCCACGCATGCCGCGGCCGGGCGCGTTCGGCCCAGCCACATCCGTGGTGGCGGCTGGTGCCGGACCGGTCCCCTGGAAGACCCAGTTGGGTGTCTGGCCGTGCCAGACGAGCGTGTGGCCGATGATGGCCATCTTGTTCTTCTCGCCAAAGGCCACATAGCTGTCGGCCGGCCCCCAGTTGTACTGGTCAGGCTGAGGATGAATCCTCTCCCACTTCAGATCGTTCTCAGGACTGATGGTGCTGAAGTGCTTCTCAGCGATCGCGGCCGCATTGGGGTCGCGGCCTGTCACCACGGCTCCGTTCAAAGCCCCGCCGATCAGGAAGCAGTCCTTGAATACGTCTTTCAGCGCAGACACCTCCTGCCCGGCCAGGCATGAAACCTCGCCCGCCCACAGGACCACCAGGCTCACCATCGTGATTGTCTGTCTTGCTCTCATTGCCTGCTCCTTTGCGTGACTCTTGCCCCTTACTCTGCCAGGATTTCGATTCCGCAGATCTGCGGGTTCTCGACATTGGGCGTAAACCCGATCACCAACTGGCCGTTCTCCACGGACACGCCCTTGTACTCCTTGACCAGCGGCTTGAGCGACCCAACGGCCTTGAACACATCGAGGTCCTTCACCACCTCCCGGCCCGCCACACTCACCGAAAAGACCCTCTCCCCCGCTCCACTGATGCCATCGAAGGTCTCCGCAAAATGCAGACGCACGGTGTACTTGCCATTGGGAACAGTGAACTTGTACGAGCCCATGCTGTATCGCTCGGTCTCGTAGATCCTCGCCATATCTGTGCCTGTGATCCCCACGCCCTCGCGGTCCATGGTCGAGCCGTCATCCGCACCCCAGGTCTTTCCTGCGCCCAATTCCTGGTCGGCGGCCCAGGTATTGCCGAGCTTGTCCTTGTACGGCGCAGCGGCCCCGCAGTCGACCCGCAGCACGAATTTCTTGGAGGCCTCGGGTGCGACAGCAGGGGCGGATGGCTGGGCCTGCACTGCAGGAAGAGTGGACGAGCTGCCAAGGTCCTCCTTGAACAGAAGCGGGGCAAACTCATGCAGGCTGCGCCGCCAGCTCTGCCACTCGTGAGCGGTATTCGGGGAGACATAGAAGACACTGTGGATGCCGGCTTGTCTCAACGCTTCAGCGTTCGCCTTGGGATCGCCGCCGAAGCCGCCTCTTCCGCCGCCTCTGCGGTTGGCGGGGTCGATCTCGCGGCTGCCGTAGCTGACGAATACCAACTTGACCTTCTGCTTGAAGGCGGCCACATCATTGATATCCGTGGGGGCAATGCTGCCGCCGCTGAAGATGCCGATGTGGGAGAACTTGTCAAGGTTGGCCATGGTGATCTGCCTGGTCTGCATGCCACCCATGGAGAGGCCGGCCATGGCCCGATGCGGCTGATCGGCAAGGGTGCGGAAGTTGGTATCGATATAGGGGATCAGGTCCTCGGTCAAGACGCGTCCGAAAGCGGAGGCAAAGTCGCCAAAGCCGCGGCCGCCCGCGGGTCCGCCTCGCATACCTGCTGCTCCGCGTGCCTGATTCGGCTCACCTGCGGCGGGTGCACCCGGTCCACCTCCCGCGGGTCCAGCACCCCGTCCGCCGCCGCGGGGACCGCCGACGCCACCGTTCTCCATCACGATGATGAAGGGCCTGGCCTGGCCCTCGGCGATCAGGTTGTCCATGATCAGATGGGTCCTTCCCTGACTGGGCCAGCCGGTCTCATCCTCACCGCCGCCGTGCTGCAGATACAACACCGGGTAGCGGGTGGAGGTGTTCTTGTCATAGTCCGGTGGCGTGTAGACGAAGATGCGACGCGTCGCATGGGCACTCTTGGAGTAGTAGAGGATCTGGCGTATCTGGCCGTGGGGGACATTCTCGAGGGCATAGAAGTCCTGATCCTTGGCCGGGCACTCAACGCCGCTGCCCCAGCGGCTGGCGCCGTAGAAGTACAAGCTGCCGGGATCCGGAACTGCAGCCCCGTCGACCCAGATCTGGTAGTAGTGGAAACCTTCGTCCTGCGGCTGCGATTCGCCGCCGGTCCAGACGCCATTGTCGCTCTTGGTCAAGGGGTATCTCTTGGCCCCTATGTCGAGCTCGACCCTCTGGGCCTGGGGCGAGGAGATGCTGGTGCGCACCCGGCCGTCAGAGGTGACCTGGGGATACTGCTTTCCAGGCTGATTGAAGGACGAGGGCTTCCAATCGTTGGCGTCCGCAGGCTGACCTGTCTGCGCCAGACAGGTTCCGCCCGTTAGCACGCCCGCTGCCAGAATAACTGCAAGCCTGTGACTCATTAGGTGACCTCCTAAAGTGTTTCGGTCCTTGAAGAACAATGGGCGAAGTCTCTTCGCGACTACTTGAAGATGTGTTGGGCGAAGAGATACAGGTTGTTGGCCCATTCGGTGTTGTCGTGGGCGTGCGAATCGACGTGCCAGACGTGGGGCACACCTTTCTCCTTGAGGTACTTGTGGACACCCTGGCTGACACGGATCAGGCCGTCCTTGTTGCCGCAGGCAATCCACAGCACCTTCAGCTTCTCCTTGGCAGCCACCGGATCCGGTAGGAATTCGACGTCGGAGGACATCCCTCCGAACCTGTTCGTATTCGGGGCCGAGGAGAACCCTCCGACAAAGGCAAAGGTCTCAATGTGATACATGCCGATGTTCAAAGACTGGCCGCCACCCATCGACAATCCCGCCAGAGCGCGATGCTCGCGGTCAGCATAGACGGAGTAGTGGGACTCGACGTAGGGGATGATGTCTTTGATCAAGTCATCCTCGAAGGGCTGTCGCCAGCCATCAAATCCGCCGCCCGCGCCGCCACGCCCGCCACCGGCTGCGCCACGTGCGCCCATGCCTTCGCCGGGGAAGGCACCATCGGCACTGACCGTTACGCTGGCATTGCCATTGGGAAAGACCACGATCATCGGCTGTATCTTGCCATCGGCTATCAGGTTGTCAATGACGTTATCTGCGTGGCAGGCTTGCACCCATTCGCGGTCGTTGCCGCCGATGCCGTGCAGCAGGAAGAGCACCGGGTACTTGCGGCTGGTCGAATACCCGGGCGGCGTGTAGACACGTGCCTGCCGACGCGCGCCGAGCGTCTTGGAGTCATACTGAACGGCCGTCAACTCGCCATGGGCGATAGGGTCACGCTTGGAACTGAATCCGGCGGGCGGCTCGTCGTAGGCGGGCTTGTCATCCGGACCCAGCTCGATCGCTCCGCCGAATCCACCTCGTCCACCCCCTCTGCGATCGCCAGGCGCAGCCGCGGCGGGCGCAGCCGGCGAAGCGGAAGGGACATCCTGGAACAGCAACGGAGCGAACTCGTGCAGGCTTCGCCGCCAGGTCAGGAACTCGTGTGCCGTGTTCGGCGACACATACGCGGCGTTCTTGACGCCTATCTCGTCGAGGGCTTCGTGATTAGCCTGGATGCCGGCAGCGTTCTCACGGCTGCCGCAACTGCAGAACACGACTTTGACTTTCTCCCTAAAACCGGGCGTGCTGTTGACATCGACCGGGGTGATAGTGCCGCCGCTGAAGAGACCTATGTGGGAGAACTTGTCGAGATTCTTCAGGGTGATCAACTTGGTCTCCATTCCACCCATAGACAGGCCCGCCATGCCACGATGGGGCTGATCGGAGAGCGTGCGGAAGTTGGCATCGATGTAGGGGATCAACTCGTCGACGAGAACCGTCTGGAATGGACCGATGTTGAAATTGGCGAGGCCGCCGCGTCCACCTCGCGCCCCTGGCGTGGCTCCGCGTGCCTGATTCGGCTCGCCTGCGGCAGTTGCGCTGGGTCCGCGTCCGGCGGGTGCCGCATCGCCCGGTGCGTCAGATCCGCGGCCGCCCCTGCCTCGTCCACCGCCGAATGGTATGTCGTTGGTCATGCCGTAGGTCATCACGATGAGGAAGGGCTTCGTCTTGCCTTCGGCGATCAGGTTGTCCATGATCAGATTGGCGTGGCCCTGGTTGCTCCAGGCAGTTTCCTCCTCGCCCCAGCCGTGCTGCAGGTACAGCACTGGGTATCGCTTGGTCTGGTCCTTGTCGTAGTCAGGCGGCGTATAAACAAAGGCACGGCGTGACGTGTTGGTGCTCTTCGAGGGGAAGAGAATCTGCTGCACTCGGCCATGGGGGACGTCCTTGAGGGCGTAGAAGTCCTGGTCATGAGCGGGGATCTCGATGCCGCTTTCCCACCGAGTAGAGCCGTAGAAGTTCAAGGTGCCGGGATCGTTGAATGTCCCCCCATCAACCGTGAGATGGTAGTAGTGGAAGCCTTCATCCAGCGGTCCTGCCGTGGTGCCCACCCAGGAGCCGTCATCGGCTCTCGTGAGGGTGGTGCCCCCGCGTCCTCCCAGGCCCACACTGACGCTTTGGGCTTGGGGCGCCACGATGCGGAATCTCGCGAGGCGTTGGGAGTTGACCTGCGGGTACTGCTGACCGGGCTGGTTCAGGGTCGAGGGCTTCCAGTCGTTCACCTCCGCTGGCTGGCTTGTCTGAGCCAGACACAGCGGACTTGACAAGACTAACAACAGAACCGGTGTGGTCAGCTTGCCTTTCATAGCATTCTCCTTCAATCCTTGAACAGAAGCGGCGCGAACTCACGCAGGTGCCGACGCCAGGTCAGCCACTCATGGCCGTCGATGTTGATCGTATAGTAGTGTAAACCCGGATCGAGCGGTAGGGTGACACCCGTCCAGAAGCCGTCCTCACCCTTGGTCAACACCGTGTTGGCCAGGCTGACCCGTATGCTCCGTGCGTCCGGGGCATAGATGCGAAAACTCGCCTGCCGGGCAGAGTTGACCTGAGGATACTGCAGGCCTACGATGTTGGTGGATGCCCGCTTGAAGTCGTTTGGCTCCGCAGGCGATGCTGGCTGCTGCGCCCAACAAGCCTGGCCCCAGAGAACTGGAACCATCACCCATGCCACAAGGCTGTGTCTCATGATGCTCCTGCCCTTCACATTGGACGTCGGTGTTTGGCTGATGCCATTGCTCTCTGACTCGGCAAGATCGCGATGCGGTTCCTCATTTCCCAATGACCTCCGATTCCGCGATGTCCTTACTTCAATACGTACATTGCCATCGGCGTAGGGCCCAGATGAGTTCCCACATTCTACATGAGTTCCTGCTGACTGCAAGACCTCTCACGCAGTGACCTATCCGTGGTCTAGTTTCCATCCACTGGCCGGAGCATAGGAAGGCATTGCGTAATAGACGGGGCCTGTGCCATCTCGGCACAGGCCCCGGTCCAGATCACCCTTTCCCAGGCGATGTGGCAACCACGCCACCGATTCTGGTGACGCAGGATTCACCGTCTCCATTGCGGAGGCGTCCCCTGCGGCCGAGAGAAAAAGCCGTGGCTCCGGCTGAAACTCGCCGGAGCCACGGTCCATACATTTCCTGACACCGACCCATGCCCGCGGGCATGGGCTCAGCTTCTCTTTTACAAAGTCCTGCCTAATTGCTTGCAGGAGTCGGATTGGACAGGTACGCCACCTCATTGGCGGACAACGCACGGGTGTAGACTCGGACTTCATCCAGCATGCCGCCGAAGAAGCCTTCCTGGGCGTTATTCGTAGCAACGGCCCTGGCGCCAACGTACGCGTTGTGAGTGGCCGCCGCTATGGTGCTGACTGGTGTGGTGTTCACGACCGTGTCTTCGCTGCCATTGATGTGGATCCGCTTGCCCACCGTAGAGCCGGTACCATTGCCCGGATTCGGTGCCACGCTGCATTCCGTGGAGCCATTGTTGCCAAATCCATCCACCCAGGCGAAGAAGATACGGTTGCAGGTGTCATTGTAGTGTCCTTTCGGCAAGCGAGAATAATCTGAATTTATCACGGCAGGGGGGTAGATCGAGCGGAAGAGGGCGGGCGAGGCAGCCCAGACCCACGGACTCTCCATCCGTTGGTCTCGCTCCACTCGCTGGACCATCGGATTCATTATCCGCTAGTCTATCTCCCCCCCCAGAGCGCCGGCCCTCAGGTCCGTTGGTCATCCCTCGATCTTCCGCAGCTGAGCTAGAAACAGCTCTCTGCCCCACAGGTCCAGCGATGGATACTCGGTCGCCTTGACGAACCTTCGCACGTCTTCCCGAGCTGCGGCCCAGTCGACGGAATTGATCTTGTCCTCAAGATGCGTGAGACACCACTGTGCGTCAACCTGGATATCTTGGTGCTGCCAAGGACCCTGCTGCGCCAAGGCCGACGCGAGAAACGCATAGTTGATGCGGGCACTCTGGCTTGTGTACCACAGGAAGTCATACCAGTCTCTGCCTTTGACATATTCCCTGCACAGCAGCGCATGGACCTTTCCTGCAAACAGACTTGGCTTGTCCTGTACGGTGACCGAAGAGACAAAAGGGAAGTCCACGTACTTGATCTCCATCCCGCTGCCTGATGGGGGATTGGTGTCAACCTCGACCTTTACCCGGATCTTCCGAGCAGGCCCTGACCTGTCGACGTACTTCAGTTGGAGGACCTTCCCCAGAGAGTCATCCTTCAGGAAGGCCTTTCTCACGGCTACGCCGACCCTGGAGCGATCAGCGATTTCGACACCATAGCCGTAGGCCTCGAGTTCATCGGACACCGCCTGGAGGTGTGGGTGCAACTGGAAGTCCTTGTTCGTCTCTTTGAGGATGAAATCCATATCCTCCGAGAATCGATTCAGCCCGTAGAAGACACGCAGACATGTGCCGCCCTGAAACACGGCGTGTTTGAAGAACTCCGTCCTGCCGAGCGCCGCCAGTACGACCTCCTGTGTGATCTCCCTGATCGCATGGTCCTCCTCAATGTTCGACTTGCAGTTGTATGAATCCAACCTATCCTGAATCAGTTTGACGCTCATAGATTCAAGTCCTTCCTGAGTCCTTCAAGAAACCTCTTCACGCGAGGGTGGGAGTAGTTGCTGGAAAGCGTTTCAAGGGTGCTCCGGGCGACCTGCTCCAATTCCTCGGGCTCAATCCGCAAGCTGCTCACCGCGGGCTCGATCCCCGTCCAGTCTTTCCTTCGAACGTAGACGTAGTCCGCCAGCGCCTTCAAAGGCGTGGCCATCAGGAGCACATTCCCCGATGCGTCAGTCAGCCGCTCGACTTCGGCATAGAACACTTCCTGCGGGACCCGGTCGTAGCTGAAGACGCCCAGGGGAGTGCTGAACTCCTTCGATTTCTTGAAGGACGCACTGGTGATCGCGTGGACGGCCTCCGGGATCCAACCGTGCCAACTCAGGGCTGATTCCAGACTGACATACGAGGGACCGTAGACGTGCTGCGCCAGTGCATGGAGGTTCAGGCTCTTCTTCTGGTACTTGGGTGCAAGGCAGTACAGGCCCCGCCGGACATGGATGATCTCACCGCTGGCAATCGCACGTTTCACGAGGCCGTATCGGCGATCCTCGCTCCCTGGAAAAAGGGCAGCCAGATCCTGGCTGGTGAACTGGGACCAAGGAAGCAATTCGAATACTCTTTCAGGCACCTTGTTCATTCAGTGGCCTCATCATAACAGGAACTGTCATGAAATGACAGTATCTGGCAAACTATACCATTCTTCGGCTGGCATGACAACCATGTTTGACGAAACTATCGAATTGTGACAGTATCCGGAAGATGGCGATGGCGTTTCTGCTGCTGCGAAGACAGAGTGTGCCTGTCAAGCACCGGCAGAACTACCGCGAAGACCAGCCGAATCCCATCGAAGAACAGCCACTTGCGTCCCAGGGCTCTGGACTCGCATCCTGCCCATGTCAGAAGCCATAATAATGTGGCTTTCAGATGGACTCCTGGCTTTTCAGCATGTGCGGGCGGTCTGATGGCCGCTTGACAATCACAGATTGGCCCTTTTGTGGTGCCCCTGTTCCGGGCAACAACGGATTCTGACAGTCTGCTTGCACTCAGAACAGGGGTTGAAAGTGCACCACGATTAGCATAATCTACCTGCCTGCAAAATCCCAGGAAGTTCGTGAACCGTGAGCGGGAACTGGCGTTCTTCGACGGCGTCCTGTCCAGCAACAGGGCTGAACTGGTCCTGCTCTACGGGCGACGTCGGGTGGGCAAGACCGCCCTTTTACGCCATGTGACCGAACGGGCACACATACCTGTCCTCTACCATGTCGCAGCGCAGACTACATGAGTACACTTCGTCGACCGTCGAGCCCTACGTAGGTTCGCTATTTCGGGGCCGATGGAGGCACATGATTCCGTTCGAACCGGCCTTCGCAGGACGCTATTGGGACGATCGGCAAGAAATCGACTGGCTGGTCCTGGACCGGACCAGGACGCAGGCCGCGGCCGTGGAAATCAAGTGGACTCAGGCGCCCATCAACGCAGCGCGTGGTGGCGGAGCTCAAGGCCAAGACCCAGGCCTTGCCGACCCTGAAGGGATGCAGGATCACCCACGTGGTTGTTTCCCGTGCTGGATTCACACAAACAGACGCTGCCAGCGATTGTCTCTTGATCAGCCTTGAGAACGAGAAGTGCGAGTGAAGGGCGATTGCCACCCCGAACAGTGCAAGAACTCACACGCTCGGTGCGCAGTGGTAGGGCCAGCTTCCACAGACAGACGCAGCTGACCGCTGGAAGGCCATCCCTCGCTCAATCCGCGGGCTGCCGTGACTAAGAGAAGGTCGCCCTGAGACCGGCCAAGACATGAGGAACGGACTCCTTATCCGTTGGTCACTCCCTGGAAGTCGGTGCGTGGAGAATTCCTCATTTTGGGAATAGTCGAGACCCCGCCTGTACTGCCCAAGGCCACCTACTCATCTCGCAGGGGCCATAGGCGCTCACGGCGAAGGTGACGCTCCGTGGTCCTCTTGCTCGCCTTCATCCTCCTTTCCCCTGGTTGAGCGGCTTGCCGACCGTGGCGAGAATGAGCACCCAGTCGTTCACACCCGTGCCGTTATCACCCGGGGTGCTGAGGGTTTGCTGTGCTCGATTGGGCAGGACCGTCGCGTGAGCGAGAAGCGAAGCGTCTTTCGCAGGATTGAACCAGTGAGCAGTGACCGGCCCTGGAAATGAACTGAGATTCACCGTGAATGGGCGCGGGCCTCGTCCGTCGGCGGGGATGTAGAGCACGGCAAGCTTTCGGTCCGGCGTGCGCGAGACCGGGATCAAGCGAGTGCCATCGCCGCGTCCGGCGGTGACTAGCGTGTCTTCGAGGTCGGGCATGAGTTGAGGCCACGGGTGGCCGGCGAAGAACACGCCGAGGCGGGCCATGTCGCGCGAACCCACGCTGTCGAGGGCCTGCCGCCAACCCACGTCAGCCTTGAATAGACCCGGGCCATCGAAATGCCAGATTGGGTTGTTACCGAAAAACTGCCCACACACGCCGCACAGCATGGCCCACCACGCCTGCCGCCGAATCTGCTCGGGTCTGGACTCATGTTCGCCTTCGTAGGTCGTTTCGATCAGCACGAATGGCCGCACCGGCCGGCGTGCGTTATTCGCCCGCAGCGGCGTCCAGAGGTCAGATTGGTAGCGATACACCGTATCCATCGCCAGCCACGGCTGGTCACCGAAGGTCTCGACCGCCGAGGTTTGGCCGCCGTGCGCGGTGATGAGCTGGGCTGCCCCTCCATCGCGCAGACCGAGGGCCAGTTCCTCGCCCGCCCAACGCTCGGCTTCGGGCAGCGCGTAATCCCCACCCACCATCCACACGATGTTCGGCAGGTCTTTGAAGCGTGCTGCGACGAAGCGACCATAGCCCCGCAGCACGGCCGGCCCTGCCGCCTTGATCTCCTTGAAGAACCCCTCATCGCCGCCACCCCAGCCGAGATACGCCGGACACAGCCAGACCGCGATGCCGCGTTGGTTCGCCGCTTCGATAGCCTGATGAGCGTAGTCGAAGTAGGCCGGGTTCGGCTGCGTGAAGTCACCGGGCTTGAGGAACGGTGCGACACCGTCACGGTTTGCCGGAGCGAGCGTAGCGAACTTGTGTTCGATGAGATTCACGACGATGGCGTTGAACCCCCGCTGGGCCCGATCGTCGAGGCAGCATGCGATGTCCGGTTGACGCAACTGGGCAATGAGCGACCATGCCGTATCGCCCACGACCAGGAACGGCTGGTCCAATGCGTCGACCAGATGATGGTGATCCCCGCTGACTTTGAGAGGAAACTGGGGCTGACCCGCGGCGCGTTCAGCGGCTTGGAGGGCGACCCGCGGAGCCAGCAGCAGGGCGGTGAGGGTCAGAGGGATCATTCGCCTTATCACGGCACAGCGGTCCTTTCTGCAGTTTTGGGTTCGTGTTCTCTCTCACTGCTTGCCAGACACGACCTCAATCACTTTCTCCGCCCGCGCTCCACGCCTGGCTGCATCCCAGACAATGAGCGTCACCCGGTATCTGCCGGGCCGTTCAAAAGTGTGCTTGGGAGTGGCCGCGACCTCGGGGATGCCGTCCCCAAAGTCCCATAGACGCTCGACAATCTGCCCCATTCCCGCCTTGGAGTTGCATTCAAACTGGGCCGCTACCCCAGTATGAACCACTTCGGGCAACCGGAAATCAGCCACGGGTGCTGGTCCGGAGAATGCCTCGGTCGCCGGCCGTGGACCGGCCTTGTCTCCATCAACCTTGCAGTCCTTGAAATCCATGGTCTTGTCCGGAGACAGTCCGGTCGCCCACCCCTGCCTGTTGTTCGTGAACACGCAGCCCAGGAAGGTCATGGCGTCCACATTCGGCCCACCGAACTGAACTCCGTAGCCGCCATTGTTGCGGAACGTGCACCCTTCGAAGACCAGTCCCTGACAGGAGCCATTGAAACGGAATCCATGGCCGGAATCCCGAGGATAAAGGGCCCGGGGATCGCCCTGGAGGGCATTCTCAAACACACAACGGTAAAAGTAATGGTGCGCAATGCCACCCGTCTCCCCCTGAAGCTGGGCACCCCATTGGATGCAGTCGCTGACGGTGTTGTAGCCCCAATAGACGTTGTTCTTGACCGGCTTGTTGGAGACGGAGAACCCGATCAGCGCGCCGTGCTTGACCCTGTTATCAGTCACCACCGTGTCACTGGCGATGATCTCAATGCCCAGGAACTTGACCGTTCCGTCCTCGGTGCCGATGACGTTGCGCCGCACGGCGCACGGGCCGCCCCCATCGACGCTGAGCCAGTGGTCCACCACATTGTCCTCAATCAGTGATCGTGGGCAGCCGCCCCAGATTTCGATCCCCAGCCCCTCTCCCCCGGAACCGGAGACCCGGTTCTCGCGAATGACAAGTTCCGCCGAGTGGTCGCCAAAGATACCGCCGCGGCCTGTGTCGCGGACTACATTCCGCTCAATGCGATTCCGCACGCAGCCCCAAGCCAACCGGATTCCACCTCCATACTCGGCCTTCAGACCGATTCTTTCAAAGCGGCAGTCACTGATGGTGCTGTCGGTGACGCCTCGCTCCATCGTCGGGTTATGACCGGAGAACATGATGCCGTGTGAAAAGGATGATCTGCCCTTGCCCAGGTTGCAGAACGTTACATGATGGATGAACAAACGGCGCGAGTTGTCACCTGTAATCCCATCTTGGACGAGCGGATTGTCCTGGCCATCGAAAGTCAGGTGCGCGACTTCAACGTCCTGGCATTCGCTGATCTTCACCAAGGATAGCGATTGGGTCCCCCCATACACAATACGGGTCTTATCCTGGCCTGCACCGATTAACTTCACGCCGGACTTGAGCAGGACCGGTTCGGAAATCTCAAACGTTCCGACTGGCAATCGAATGGTATCGCCTGGCGCAGCCTGCTGAATGGCGGCCGCGAGGCTGGCGGAATCGCGGCCCTCGGGCCGGACGTCGCCAGCGGCACCATTCTGGGCCGGGGCGGAGAGAGGCAGGAACAGCGCGGCCAGCAGCCGAGTGACAAGGGTGATGAGGGCAGTGAGGTGGGTTGAGTGCATCTTCAGATTCCAGGGATATCAGTCCGGGCCCCACTCTTCCATGCCGACGACGGAGAACTCGGCGGGCACACGTTCACCCTACCACTTCGCCGGCGCCTTCCGCGCGGCCCTCGGTGGATTGGCTGTGGATTTCGACCGGGGTTTCCCATTTGACCTCATAGACTGCGCTCCTGCAGAGTCACACGTCTTATGGTACCCGAGTAATGTATCAGACCGCAATAGCTCCGGTCCTCAGTCTTGCCCGGGGGGGTTGATACTGTCCATAGGTAGCCGTTCTCTCGACAAGCCAAAGGACGATCGCCTTTGCAGAGTTGGCCATTACACCCCACGTTTTTCGACCGCGTGGGAGGCACGCAGAGTCAATGGGACCGCCGCGGCAAGAAGGTCGGAACCCTCTGACGATGACCAAGTGAGCAACGGATTTCGTGCCCGAGTGTCAGGTACTCGCCAACCTATGGGTAGAGGGCACCCGCGTTTTTTGGGCGAATATGGCCTATCCGGAGGGGTTGCCCAGGGTAGAACTGGGTTGCGTCAGACCGGTTGCGTGTCCGAACTTGTTGCGCACCTGTTGCGCACCCCATTCTGGACAATTAGGAACCTAAATTGGAAGACGCGCAAGTTATTGTAAGACAAGAACTTAAGGAAGTGGGCAGGGGCGGAGTTGAACCGCCGACACACGGATTTTCAGTCCGTTGCTCTACCAACTGAGCTACCTACCCGTGCCACCAGGGCAGAACCAATTTACTGCCTGCGCAAGGGCATTGCAAGGCAAATTGCCCACCTCCGCCGCGTGCCCTGCCGGCCGGCGCCTGGAGCAGGACCCTCAGAAGGTGTGGGCCTCTTTTGCGGTGGCAAAGTGCGAGGCCGTGGTGTATAGTAGGTGGGTCGCGCGGTGGTGATCGCGCGGCCCAGAAGAGCATAAATCGGCCGGGTCCCATGCAAGCCGAGCCCGTGAACCTGGTCAGGCGGGGAACCGAGCAGCCATAAGCGTGTGCTGGGCGGTGCCGTGGTCAACCCGGCCGGTCTTTTTGATCTGCGATTTGGCATTTACGATTCCCATGAGCTACACGGTCCTGGCAAGAAAGTACCGCTCTCAGAGCTTCGCCGACGTGGTCGGGCAGGACGCCGTGGCCAGGACGCTCCAGAACGCCATCAAGACCGGACGGGTCGCGCACGCCTACCTCTTTTGCGGAACGCGGGGCGTGGGCAAGACCACGATGGCCCGGATCCTGGCCAAGGCCCTCAACTGCCTGTCGGCCCCTGAGCCGACGCCGGAGCCGTGCTGCAAGTGTGATAGCTGCGTGGCGATCAATACCGGTGAGGACATCGACGTCCTGGAGATCGATGGGGCGAGCAACAACGGGGTGGACCACGTGCGTGAGCTCCGGGAGAACGCCATCTATCGTCCTGCCCGAAGCCGCTACAAGATCTATATCATCGACGAGGTGCACATGCTCAGCACCTCCGCCTTCAATGCCCTGTTGAAGATCCTGGAAGAGCCACCCTCGCACGTCAAGTTCATCTTCGCCACTACCGAGCCCCACAAGGTCATCGCCACCATCCAGTCCAGGTGCCAGCGATTCGACTTCCGCAGTATCTCTGTCACGGACATCGCAAGGCAGCTCAAGGCCGTTCTCAAGCACGAGAAGATCAAGTGCCAGGAGGACCTGGTCCTGGCCCTGGCCAAGATGGCCAACGGCTCCATGCGGGACGCCCTCAGCCTCCTGGATCGGCTGATCAGCGTGGGCGAGCCCCTGACCACGGAGCTGCTGGAGCAGTACCTGGGTCAACCGGATATCCAGCGGATCTACCGTCTGGTCGGGGCCATCGGCGGGGGCCAGGCAGGAGAGGCCCTCACTGCCCTTGACGATCTCCTGACCGGCGGTCTCAGCGAGCTCCAGGTCGCTGACTGCCTGATCGAGGCCATGCGGGATCTCCTGGTCCTCAAGACGGCCGGTCCTGACACGACCTTGGTCATCCTGACCGCCGAGCAGCTCAAGTCCGCTCAATGTCTGGCCAGCCAGTTTGACGCCCCTGCCCTGGTGTACGGCGTTACGGCCCTGGAGAGACTCCGCTGGCCGATCAAGAATTCCGAGACACCCAGGCCGCTTCTGGAGGCGACCCTCCTGCGCCTGGCACTGAGTGAACACTTCCTGGATGCCGAGGCCCTGATGAATCGCTTGCCCGGCAGCGGAGCAGACCTCAAAAAAAAACACCTGACTGAGCCCCGCCCCTCGCCTCAGCCGGCCGTGCACCCACCTGCACCAAGTGGTGGCGCAGCCCCGGGACCGCAGACCGCCTCTCCGCCGACGCAGGCCCCTCTGCTGGATCGCTGGCCCGAGATCCTCAAGGCAATCGAAGGTCAACTCGGCAAGGGTACGGTCAGTCTGCTCGGCGGTGCCACTGCCTCGCGATGGTCACAAGGCGTGCTGACGCTGCAATTCGAGGCCTGTGCCAAGGTCCAGTACCAGATGGCCCAGGGCAATGGCCGACCCGAACAGATGGCCGCGGTAATCAGCGACTACCTGGGGGAACCGACCCAGGTGGTGTTTGAGCTGGCCCGCGGGTCAGATGGACCGCCGAAGAGCCGACCCCAGGCCCCCTCACCCGCCAAGCCCAAGAGCCGCCAGATCCTCGACGATCCGGCGGTCAAGACCGTGTTGCTGGGTCTGGATGCCACCATTACGGGAGTGGAGGAACACGGACCGCAAACCGAGTGATCCGCGGCCTGCGCTGCGTCCCTCGGGCTCGTCCATCACCAGATCGCGTGTCTTCCCAGGTTCTGGAAACCCGCGTGTTGACGCCCCCGGGCCCAATGGGTATATTCAGTCCCAGATCGAACAAGCCGTTAAGGAAAGCTCCAGACAACTTGTGATGATCCTCGCTCGGAGAGCGGACCTGGGGATCTATGGGTCCAAGGACTTGAAATGGGATCATCAGACAGACCGTTCCAGTGCGGCCAACCGACGACAGTCAGCCCTGGGGACGCCATAGTTCCCCCCGAGACCGACACGGAACGGGCAGGAGAGTGCCGATCTCATGGCCAAGGCTGAGCGACTAGGGCAAGCGGTCTTCGAGGCCGTAGGGCATCCGGCCCTGCTGCTGGACCCCGAACACCACATCATCGCTGTCAACAAGGCCGTGCTCAAGGCGACGGGCCTGTCCGAGGACCAGTTGATCGGACAGAACTGCTCCGTGGTCTTCCACGGCACCCAACAGCCTCCCGAAGGCTGCCCCTTGGAGAGGCTCAGGACCTCCGGCCGTTTCGAGACCGTGGAGATGGAGATACAGACCCTGGGGGGGACGTACCTGGTCTCGTGTACGCCCCTGTTGGATGCCCAGGGCCGCATTGAGAAGATCCTCCACGTCGCTACGGATGTCACGGGCCTCAAGAAGGCCCGACTGGCCCTGGAACAGGAGAAGGCCACGCTGGAGGCCATCTTTGAGGCATCCCCGAGCGCCATTGTCGTGATCGATCCACTAGGCCGGATCACCCGGTGCAACCAGGCCACCCTGGATCTCCATGGCTTCGCCTCGAAGGATCAGATCCTGGGTCGGCCCGTGTCCATGTTGGTGGCCTCCCAGCACCGCGAGGCACTCACCCGGGAACTCCAACGGGACCTCCGAGGTGAAGATGGCCAGCAGTCGCACGAGGGCCTCCGGCGCATGCTCTTGACCAGTGACTGTCAGGAGTTCCCGGCAGAGGCATCCTCCAACGTGGTGCGCAACGCTGCCGGTGAGCCGATCGCCTTTGTCGCTGTTGCCCAGAACATCGCCGCACGGGAGACGGCCGAGAAGACCTTGCAGGCCAGCGAAGAGCGATATCGGGTCTTGGTCGAGACCATCCCCTATGGCGTCCAGGAGATCGATGCTGCGGGAACCATCGTGCTCACGAATCCGGCCCTGGACCGCATGCTGGGATACGAACGCCATGAACTGGCCGGGCGAAAGGTCTGGACCCTGGAGGCCGAGGACCCGGAGCGACTCCAGGCCTACATCGACTCGCTGGTCCGCCACCACCCCAGGCCAGAAATCCTTCTGAGCCGGTGGACGACCAAGGGGGGAGACGACCTCGATGTCCAGGTCGACTGGGCCTACAAATGGGACACCAAGGACCATCTGCTCGGATTCATCACCATCGTTACGGATATCACGGAGCGCAAGCGGGCGGAGGAGCATATCCGGCGGTTGAATCGCGTGTATGCCGTGTTGAGCGACGTCAACCAGGCCATCGTGCGGATTCGCCAACCACAGGCCCTCTTTGAGAAGGCCTGCCGCATTGCCGTTGAACAGGGAGGCTTTCGCATGGCGTGGGTCGGCCTGGTCAATGACACGACCCAGAAGGTCGAGGTCGTCGCCCATGCGGGGGAGGTCGGCGACTACCTGGAGCGACTGGATATCGTGCAGGGCGACACCCCTCGCGGCCGAGGCCCCACGGGCGTTGCCCTGCGCGAAGGCGGACACGCGGTCTGCAACGATATCGCCCACGACCCGCGAATGGCCCCCTGGCGAGAGGACGCCCTGCGTCTGGGCTACCGGTCATCCGCCTCCCTTCCCCTGGCGACCCCGGGCTGGGTACGGGGGACCATCAACCTCTACGCCAGCGAGCCGGATTACTTCGACGAGGAGGAACTCAGGCTCCTGGACGAGATGGCGATGGACATCTCCTTTGCCATGGAATTCGCCGAAAAAGACTCGCAGCGCAGGCTGGCGGGGGAAGAACTCCGGCAATTGGCCTCACGCCATGAGGCCATCCTGAGCGCGGTCCCGGAGATCATCATGGAGGTGGACGCCAACAAGGTCTATACGTGGGCCAATCCGACAGGCTGTGCCTTCTTTGGTGACGATGTTATCGGCAGAGAGGCAGCGAGCTACTTCGAGGGTGAGCAGGACACCTACGACAGGGTCAAGCCCCTGTTCAACGGAGACCCCAACGTGTTCTATGTGGAAAGCTGGCAACGCCGAAAGGACGGCCAGCGACGTCTGCTGGCCTGGTGGTGCAGGGCCTTGAAGGATCAGGACGGTCGGGTGACCGGCGCCCTGTCGACCGCCCGCGATATCACGGAGGCCCTGCAGGCGGAGCAGGCCCTGCGTGACAGTGAGCTTCGCTATCGACGCCTGCTCGAGTTGGCCGGGGATGCCATCCTGGTTGCCGACGCGGAGACGGGCCTGTTCGTGGAGGCGAATCAGAAGGCGGAGGAACTCCTGGGCATCCCCTGCGAGCAGATCGTAGGTATGCACTTCACGCGGTTGCATCCGCCGGAGGAAGTGGATCGGTACAGGCAGCTTTTCCAGTGGTGTGTCGAGCATCCGGGTGCGGTGTTGAGCGACGACCTCTGCGTGGTTCACCGAGAGGGTCATCGCATCCCAGTCGAAATCTCCTGTGGGGGGGTGATGGAATGGGCCGGCCGAAGGGTCATTCAAGGGATTTTTCGCAATGTTACGGAGCGCAAGCGGGTGGAGCAGAAGTTGAAGGATCAGGAGGCCCGACTTCAGAGCATCTTCCTGGCTGCGCCCATCGGGATCGGAGTCGTGGTCAACCGCGTCTTCAAACACGTCAATGACTATGTGTGCCGGATGACCGGCTACAGCCCAGAGGAGCTCCTGGACCAGAATGCCCGGATGCTGTACCCCTCTCAGGAGGAATACGAGCGGGTAGGCCGAGACAAGTACGTGGACATCCAAAAGGCCGGCATCGGGAGTCTGGAGACCCGATGGAGGCGCAAGGACGGAACACTCATTGATGTTCTCCTGAGCTCCGCACCCCTGGACCCCCACGACTGGTCTGTGGGCGTCACCTTCACAGCCCTGGACATCACCGAACGAAAGAGAACCGGACAGGCCCTGAGGGAAAGCGAGGAGCGATTCCACCTGGCGATCCAGGGGTCGGACGACGGCCTTTGGGACTGGCCCGACGTGGGGCAGGACCGCCAGTGGTGGTCCTCTCGATTCTACGAATTGCTCGGGTGCCAGGACGGCGAGATCGAGGCGACCAATTCCGGTTTCAACGGGCTGGTACACCCGGAGGACCTCGATAGGGTCTTGGCCGTCGCCCGCACCCACGGGGATGGGGGCAAACCATTTGACATCGAGTATCGACTCAGGACCCGGTCCGGCGAATACCGCTGGTTCTCCTCGCGTGGGGCCGTGGTACGGAGCCGGGAAGGCAGGCCCATTCGCATGTCCGGCTCCATCCGGGATATCACGGATCGGCACAAGGCCCAGGCCGACCGCGCGGCCTATCAGGCCAAACTCAGGTCCTTGACGACCCAACTGGCCCTGGCCGAAGAGCGGGAGCGGCGACGGATCGCCGTGGGCGTACACGACGACATCGGCCAGAAGCTGGTCATGGCCAAACTGGAGCTCCAGTCGTTCCGACAGACGATCTCGGATCCCGCCTCGGTCCAGGGTATAGACCACATCTGTAACCTCATCGACCAGACCATGCAGGACGCCCGGTCTCTGGCCTTCGACCTGAGCAACCCGGTGCTCTACGAGGTGGGCTTCGACGCAGCCGTGGAGTCCTGGCTGAATCGCCAGATCGAGAAGAAGGCCGCAATCCAGTGCGACTTCGCCTCAGAGATGATCGGGGCCAGGCTCGATGAGACCATGGCCGTGGCCCTGTTCCAGGCCGTGCGAGAGGTCCTGACCAACGTAGTCAAGCATGCCCAGGCCAAGACCATCAAGGTCCGTATCCGCAAGGTCAAGGACCAGGTACGGGTGACCGTGGAGGACGACGGTGTCGGATTTGACCCGGCCATCCTGGACCACCCAACTGAGTCTCATCGAGGATTGGGACTATTCAACGTCAAGGAGCGGATCGAGTACCTCAAGGGCCGCGTGGAGATCCGCTCGCAACCGGGACAAGGCACGTGTGTGACCTTGACCGTCCCGTTTAAGGCCAGGGATCCAAAATGTAAGGGTCAGGAGGCAGGAAGCAAGAAGTGACCGCGAAGCGGCCACCTCTTACTTCTCTCTTTTGTCCGACCCGTTCACCCCAGCCAGGTGGGCCCAGAGTGGATGTCCACCTTGAGGGGCACTCGCAGGGGCAGGGCCGTAGTCATGGCATGTGCGATCCACCGGCCGTGCTCCTGGGCCTGGTCCGCCGGCAATTCAAAAACCAGCTCATCGTGGACCTGGAGGATCATTCGGACCGGCAGGGCCTCTGTTTGGATCTTGTGGTGGATGTGGATCATGGCCAGCTTGATCAGGTCCGCGGCCGAACCCTGGATGACCGTGTTGACGGCAAACCGTGCGGCCTGTGACCGCTTGGAGGCGTTGCGGCTGTTGAGGTCGGCGATCCGGCGGCGCCGGTGCAGGATCGTCTCCACGTGGCCCTCTTGCCGGGCCCCGGCCAGCACCTGATCCATGAAGGCGCGGATGGAACGGTACCGGGCGAAGTACTCCTCAATGAACCGCTTGGCCTCGGCCACGCTCAGCCCCGTGGTCTGTGACAGGCCAAAGGCCCCCTGCCCGTAGATGATCCCGAAGTTGACCGCCTTGCAGTGAGACCGCATCTCGGGCGTGACCTGATCGAGGCCGACGCCGTAGATCTGGGAGGCCACGAACCGGTGGATGTCCTGATCAGCGGCAAAGGCGGAGAGCAAGGCTTGGTCCTGTGAGAAATGCGCCAGCAAGCGGAGCTCAATCTGCGAGTAGTCCGCACTGAGCAGGCAATCCCCGGGGGCCTGAGCGACAAAGGCGGACCGGATCTCCTTGCCCAGGTCGGTGCGGATGGGGATGTTCTGGAGGTTTGGATCGCTGGAACTGAGCCTCCCGGTGGCCGTCACCGTCTGATTGAAGGAGGTGTGGACACGGCCGGTCCTCGGATGGACCAGCGAACCGAGCTTGTCCACGTAGGTGTTCTTGAGCTTGCTGAGCTGGCGATACTCCAGCACTGGGGCGATGATCGGATGGGCATCGGCCAGTTCCTCCAGCACGGCGGCGTCGGTGCTCCGCCCGGTCTTTCCCATGCGACCGGTCGGCAGACCGAGTCTGCCGAACAGGACCTCGGCCAACTGCCTGGGCGAATCGACATTGAACGCCCCGCCGGCCAACCGGGTGATCCGATCGGTGACCAGGGTGAGGGCCTCGTGGATCCTGCCGCCCAGGCCCCGCAGAAACGGCACGTTGATCGCCACCCCCTGGAATTCCATCTCCGCCAGGACCGGCACCAGGGGCATCTCCACCTGCTCGAACAGCCCCTTGAGCGGGGGATCCTGGTCCAAACGCCGGCGGAGCAACTCATAGAGCTGAAAGGTGACGTCCGCGTCCTCGGCGGAGTAGTCGCAGGCGACGGTCGTATCGACCAAGTCAAAGGTCCGCCGGTTTCGGCCCGTGCCGATCAGGTCCGTGATCGGGATGCATCGGTAGTTCAGGCAATCGAGGACCAGACTGTCCATGGAATGACTGAGCCGAAGGGGGTCCAGGCAATACGACGCCACCATGGTATCAAAAGTCACGCCCTCCAGCGGCATGCCGGCATTTCGGAGGACCAACGTGTCATACTTGATGTTCTGGCCCACCTTCCGGACGCCGGCATCGGCCAGGATCGGACCCAGCAAGGCTCTGACCCTGGAGAGGTCCAGACATCGCGCACCCAGCGGGCCCTTGACCGGCAGGTAGTAGGCCCGGTGCGGTTCCCAACAGAAGCTCAGGGCCACGAGTTCCGCACGCATGGGATCCACCGAGGTCGTCTCGGTGTCTACCGCAAACAGCGACACGGACCTGATCTGATCGCAGAACCCCTGGAGCCTCTCCTCGGTGTCGATCAGGCGATACTCGTGTTCTACGGTCTGGAGCGACGACGGCCCAGTCCGGTCCTGGGCAGGCACGTCCATCTGAGATTTGAGATTTGAGATTGGAGGTCCCAGATGGCCCAGCAGGCGATGGAAGCCCAATGTGCCGAAGACCTCCGCCAACCGGGCGCGGTCAAACGGCTTGACCGCCAGGTCGTCGCATCGGACCTCCAGCGGGACCTCACAGTCGATGGTGACCAGCCTCCGGCTCAGGTCCACGATATCCCGCGACCTGCGGAGGCTTTCGCCGCGTTTGCCGGGGATCTCGTCCACGTGCCGATAGAGGTTCTCGATCGAGCCGTATCGACGAATCCAGTCCACGGCGGTCTTGGGACCCACGTCCGGGACCCCGGGCACGTTGTCGCAGGCGTCCCCTTGAAGGGCCAGGCAGTCGATGAACTGCTCCGGCCTGATGCCCATCTCCTGGCCGAGGGTCTCGATAGTGGTGACGGCCCCGGTCTTCAGGTCGAAGATATGGACGTGATCGGCCAACAGTTGCAGCACGTCCTTGTCCTTGGAGCAGATGTAGCAATCCAGGCCTTCGGCCGCCGCCTTCCGGGCCAGGGTCCCCATCACGTCGTCGGCCTCGAATCCCTCCATGCGCAGGACCTGGACCCGCATGGCATCGAGGACCTGTTCGATGCGGTTGATCTGGCCGGGTAGGTCCTCCGGCATGGGCGGCCGGTGGGCCTTGTAGTCCGCATACATCCGGCTGCGAAAGGTCGGGACCTTGCTGTCCATGGCCACGGCAAGCAGGTCCGGCTTCTGGCGCTCGATCAGCCCCAGGAGGGTGGTGGTGAAGATGTAGGTGGCCTTGGTTGGCTCGCCGGAGGGACTGGTCAGGGACTGGCGCATCGGGGCATAGTAGGCCGCGTAGATGTGCGCGTGGCCGTCGATGATATAGAGCGTCCTGGCCATGCGCGGGCTAGTCCTCGAAGAGCTTGAGCTGCGAGATAGGTTCGGCCTGCTGAAGCGTCCGGGCCACGTCGTCGAGCAGCTCGGAGGCATTCTTGAAGTCCCGACAGACGCTGGCAAATCGAATGTAGGCAATCTTGTCGACCGCGCGGAGGTGCTTCATCAGCAGCTCCCCGATCACCACGGACGGGACCTCTTTGTCGTAGTGTCGAAAGAGCGACTCCTCGGTCCTGTCGGCGATCTGTTGGATCTGCTCAGCGGACACCGGTCGCTTGTAGCAGGCCTTGTCCAGGCCAGCCACGATCTTCTCGCGGTCGTATGGGACGCGGCTCTTGTCTTTCTTGATCACGAAGAGCTTGCAGCCGTCCACGGTCCGCTCGTAGGTCGTGAACCGGCGATCGCACGCCAGACACAGGCGCCGGCGCCGGATGGTTCGGCCGGAATCACTCGATCGCGAATCCACCACCCGATCCTTGTCTTTCTTACAGTAGGGACACCTCAAACCTGCCTCCTTGGCTCGCCCTGGACCGCGTACCCAAACCATCCCTGCCTGCCCGTAGGGGCCGCCCTACAGGCGGCTCCCATTGTAGGGCCGGTCCCCCGACTGTCAAAAAGAAAAAAGGGCCGCGGCATCTTGCCCACGGCCCTCTGGGTGCGCTTCTTCGACCGGCCTTCGCCGGTCAGAGTAGTCTCTAGGTGTTGCTGATCTTGACCGCGTCGGTCCCGGTGAAGGCCTGGCCGGACGTCAGTTGTCCGGTCACGGTCAAGGTGATCACGCCGTTTTGGGGAATCGCCCCAGTCACGTCGCTCTTATGGAAGATGGCCAGGACCGTCGTCGTGACCCCGCTTGAGTCCGTGCTTTCGTAGACATCCTGGGAGACCGCCTGCACGCCGCCGGGAGAGAGGGTCAGCAGCACGCTCAGGTCCACCTCATTGCTGTGAACGTCGAAGAGTCGAGCTATGACGTAGACGTACGGGCTACCCCCCGAGCGGACGATCTGGTAGGGGTAAATCCACACGTCGGCGTCCAGTGGGGCCTGCTGCTGCTCGACGGTGATCTCGACCTCGTCTGCACTGGAGTAGTCGGTCCCATCAAAGACGAACAGGGTGATCGTGTGCGGTCCGATCGGCAGTTGAATCGTGGGGCTGACACCGCTGGTCTGGTACGTATGAGCACCGATGGTCCAGCTCCAGTAGTAGGACAGGGAATCACCGTCCACGTCATAGGAACCGGAGCCGTCCAACGCAACGCTGGCATAGCCGGTCAGATCGGCGAAAACGGTCTGGTCAGCACCGGCGTCGGCCACGGGGACATGGTTGGCCGGAGGGACCGGGCTGCTGCCGAACTCGTAGGCCCCCATGTCCACGATCGGGGGCGTACCATTGCCGGTATTAGCGGTGGCCGGATCATCGACGAATCGCGTGCGTCCGTCCAGATCGACCGTGACGTCAATGGGAAGGGCATAATTCGCTCCGGCGTCGATGCAGGGCGAGTGGGCCGCAAGGCGGAGGTTGTCGTCCTCGTTCCCAGAAATGAAGTCCGTACCGTGGGCATTCACAAACAGCGGGTTGGCAGCGATGTTGCCGGTGCCCGCCCATGCCCCCTGCACGTCACTGTACGTGACGTCGACCACGTCATCGACGCTCTTGTAGATCTCCGCGCCGCCATCCCAGAGGATGCCATTGGTGAGGGTGACGTGGCTCTTGTCCGTAGTACCGCCGGGCTCACAGCCCACGGCGTTGCCCTGGGGTGCGAAATTGGCGGCGAAGGTGCAGTTGATCACGCGGATGTCCGTATTGTAGTTGCCCAAGCCACCCCCGGTCTCCGACGCCGTGTTCCCGTTGAATAGGCAGTTGACCAGCAAGGGCGTGCTACCGCGGTTGTACATCGCTCCCCCGGCGCCGTTGTTCGACTTGTTGCCGATGAATGCACAAGCCGTGAGGGTCGGAGTGCAACTGTAGTTGGCCATGGCGCCGCCCCACTCGCCGGTGTAGTTGCGGATGAAGGTGCACCGCGTAAACGTCGGATAGGCTCCGGTGTTGTTCCAGACCGCACCACCGCCAAGATCGCTGGAGTTACCGATGAACTGGCAGTCCATGACGTTGGGGTCGCTGTAGGAACTGAACAGAGCCCCACCTTCCTGGCCTCCGTAGTTCTCCATGAAAATGCATCCAGAGAGGACGGGATTGCTGTCATAGCAGTAGACTGCGCCACCATCGGTGTTGTAGTAGGCGTTGTTCCACACAAAATTGCAGTCCACGATCACGGGATTCGCGGCCGAGTTGGTGACACCTGCCCCATACTTCTTGCTGTAGTTGCCCTTGAAGGTGCACTTCTCGATCAGGGACTCGTTTTGGTAGTTGCTCAGGGCGCCGCCACCGTCGGTCGCCGCGTTGGCTGTGAAGGTACAGTTCCTAACCGTAGGACTGCCCTGGGAGGCAGGCGGGCCGCCATAGGAGAACAGGCCACCGCCACGAATGCCCGAGTAAGGCCAGGCATCAGGGCCGTTGGCATTTCCGCCGAAGATGACGAAGCCGTCGAGCACGGCGTTGGGCTCGGCGCCAGTTCCTGTGACCACGTTGTAGGCATTGTCCTGCCGGGTCGGGGCCGTGAGCAGGTAGCGGACCAGGTTGGCGTCGTTGATCTCCACGATCACGTCGTTGCCGTCGAGGTCACCGCTCAGAACCGTTGGGTACAAGGCCACGTCGCGCTTGTTGGGAATGGGGGCTCCGTAGCCGGCATACCCGCCGTAGATCTTTACGCCGGTCTTGAGCTGGAAGGTCGCGGTACGCCCCGTAGGCGCGGCGGTACCTTCGTTAGGCTTGTACGTGCCTTGGGCCACCCTGATGGTATCCCCGGCGATGGCCGAACCCAGCCCATCCTGGAGATAGTTGAAGGCGTTCAGCCACGATGTCCCGGTGCTGGCCCCCGGCGCATCGCGGTCTACATAGATCGTCTTGGGTGGGACAGCCGCCCAGGCCGCCGCAGTAGAAGCTATCGTTAGACAACATGCCCTCAGTATTCCTGCCGTCCTCATTTTGGTTCCCTTTCAAACAATGTATCGCGCATCTAAGGCCCGAGAATAGGGATAAGTCATCGGAGTAAAGGCATTCGTCCTACAGCCACCCAGGTGGTCCTCCTCACTGAGAGTCCTAGAAAAGGCCTATCACCGTCTACTATAGCAGTTTCCATGATCGTGTCAAGGCTCCGATGGACCGCCACCGCCATGGACGGACGGTCGCCCAGTGTCAGTTCTTCGGCATAAAAGGCCTTGGGCTCCTGAAATAGGCACTCGCCGCAGGCCCCTGCCGGAGGTCCCTTTTTGTACTTATATACGTCAGATACGACGGCCCGGGTCAGAGCCATACCCTGTCAGGGGGATCTCGGTGCTATATAAGCTAGACCGGCCCGGTCCAGCCCGCGCAACAGACAAAAAGGCGATATTGGCCCGCCGCGGTCGCGATCCGGCCTACCACTGGGCCTCGATGTAGGGGCCGATAGGGCCTTCGGGTTTGGGGGAAGGCCTGGACCTCAGGATCGCCTCGGCCAGGGGGATGTCGGAGGTATACGTGACCTTGATGTTGGAGGCGTCGGACTCCACGATCGAGACCTTGTGCCCGAGGGCCTCCAGCAACTGGGCGTCGTCGCTGATCTTGGAGGCATCCAGGTCCTTGAGGCCATCATAGGCCCGCCTGAGCAGGCCGGTCTGGAAGACCTGGGGGGTTTGGGCCTCGTAGAGGCCGCCTCTGTCGACAGTTCTGACGATCTGCCCCGCCTCCACCTGTTTGAGGGTCCCTACCACGGGGCAGGCGGGAATGGCGGCCCCATGTCTGGCCGCCGCAGCGATGGTCCTGTCGACCAGGTCAGCGGTGACGCAGCATCGCGCCGCATCGTGGACGGCCACCAAGTCGATGCCGTCACCGACCAGGTCGAGGGCCTTGCGAACCGTCTCGTATCGCTGCTCGCCGCCGAAACAGACCTGGACGTTGAAGAACTTCAGGTTCGCCCCCCACTTGATCTGGACCCATTCCTCGTCCTCGGGCAGGATGGCAAGCAGGATCTGCTTGACGTCGCTGCGCCCAGAGAAAACCTCCACGCTTCGCAGGAACATGGCCCTGCCCTCGACGTCGGCAAAGGGTTTCCTCTTTTTGCCGCCGAATCGTTCGGCCCGACCTGCCGCACAGATGATGGCTGCTACATTCATAAACGGTTCCTCGTTGCTCTGTGTTCCGCGTTGCGCATCCTGACTGACCGGTGGTGAGCCTAGCCCGCTAGTACTCAATTCCCCTCCTAGCGGGCAGGCCTCTGTCGAACGGGTGCCTGAGGTTCCTCATCTCCGTCACCAAATCGGCCAGGGCCATCAGTTCTGGCGTAGCCCCTCGTCCAGTCATGACGATCTCCACGTGCGGGTCCCTGCGGTCGATCAGCCGCTTGATATCCTCAATCTGGGTCAGGCCCTTGGCCAGGCAGAACACGACTTCGTCCAGGATCAGTACGTCGCAGAGACCTTGTTCGGCAAGCTGGCCCGCCTGCTCCAGGGCCTGGCCGACGGCCACCGCTATCTGGGCACACGCCAGACGATCCGACAGTGACTTGGCCAGATCCCACGGCACGTCGAGGGTCTCCAGCCGCACCCTGTCGGCCAAGGCCTGAAGGGCCAGGCGATCGCCGATAGCAAGGCCGGTGGGCTTCAGGAACTGATAGATCACCACCCTGAGGCCCTGGCCTGCGGCCCGCAGGGCCAGCCCCAGGGCCGCGGTGGTCTTGCCCTTCCCGTCGCCCGTGTAGACCTGGATGACCCCCTGTTCTAACATGGCGGTATCTTAAGTCCGTGGCCCACCGGACTCAAGGCTCAAGACCAAACGGCCGATCCCTGGCCGCGTGTGCGGCGTTTCAAGACCTCGCCCCAGCAAGGACCCATAAATGCAGTGGAAGGCCTCGCGGCTTGACTCCGGCACGGGGAAGTGTTAGACTATAGGGCAGTCCATAGACATAGGTGTCGCTAGGAGGACGGCATGACTGGGGATGGATATATTGCACCTGCCCTGTCCGATCCACAGGACAATCAAACCCGGGCAGAGATCACGCCCGATCGCAAGGTCAGAAACCTGGAAAGGAAAAAGAGATGAATACCCGAGCCAATCTGAGGATATTGGGGCTGGTGGTATGGATGAGTGCCACGGCCCCCACGTGGGCAACGGATATCTGCGTCGATGCAGGCTCGCCTGGGGCCAACAACGGCACCTCCTGGCTCAATGCGTACCACTACCTGCAGGATGCCCTCGCCGCAGCTCAACCCGGCGATACCATCAAGGTCGCACAAGGTGTCTACAAGCCCAACCAGGCAACAGGGCTGGTCACCAGCGGCCGGTCTGCAACATTTGCGATGCAGTCGGGGGTGTCCATCCTGGGTGGATTTGCCGGATATGGGGCGGCTCCCTCCTGGCCATCGGATGATCGGGACCCTTGCGCGTATCGGACCGTCTTGAGCGGTGATCTCAGCGGCAATGATGCGTCCGTAGACCCCAATGACCAGACCGCGATCGAACTGCTGCTGACCGTGTCTGGGCGGCAGGACAACTGCTACAACGTAGTCACAGCCAACTACACGGACCCGACCGCCATCCTGGACGGCTTCACAATCATCGGCGGCACGGCCAACGGCACCACCGCCACGCGGGGCGGCGGCATCGTGTGCTACCAGGGATCGCCGACCATCCGGAACTGTAGGATCGAGTCGTGCGTGGCGGCCGACACCGGCGGCGGCATGTACAACTCCCAGGGCGACCCCAACGTGGCACACTGCACGTTCATGGCCAACTACGCCGCCCAGTTCGGCGGTGCGATGTACAATCTGTCGGCTGATCCCAACGTCCTCCAGTGTACCTTTGAACATAATCGCGTCGAGCATCACCAGGGCAAGGGTGGCGGCATCTACAATAACCAGGGCAACCCCCTCCTCGCGAATTGCAGCTTCAAGGGCAACTACGGCGGGTCGTCGGGAGGAGCCGTGTACAACGTCCAGAGCGATCCCAACATCGTAGGCTGCACGTTCAGGGAAAATGCGACACACCTGACCGCCGGGGCGATCAGGAACGACGCGGGTTCCCATTCACGGATCAGCAACTGCCTGTTTGTCGGCAACAGCGCGACGAATCAGGGCGGGGCGATTGAGAACTGGCAGAGCGTCCCCAGGCTAGTCGCCTGCACCTTCATAGGCAATCAAGGCAGGCAAGGCGGCGCCATCTACAACTATGACTCGGACCCCAACGTGATCAACTGCCTGTTCAACGGGAACGAGGCGGACGACTATGGAGGGGGTATGACCTGTTTCCAGTCGAGGGCCGTGGTGGTCAACTGTACGTTCTCGGCCAACACGTCAGCGGGCGGACAGGCCGTCGCCTGCTACTCTACCCAACCCCCGGCCACGAGTAGCCGCCTGACGATCGTCAACAGCATCCTCTGGGACCAGGCTTCTGAGCTCTACAACAACGACAGCTCGCAGATCACCGTGACCTACTCCGTTGTGTACGGGTTCTGGCCCGGCACTGGAAACCGCTCGGCGAATCCGATGTTCGTGGACCAGGATGGTCCAGACATGGTTCTCGGCAATGAGGACGACAACCTGAGGCTGTCTCAGCAGTCTGAGTGCATTGACGCCGGCAACAACAATGCGGTTCCGGACGATATCCGCAGGGATCTGACCGGCAAGACCCGGTTCATCAACGACCCGAATACGGCTGACACAGGCAAGGGCCAACCTCCCCTGGTCGACATGGGGGCCTATGAATTCGGGACCGATGTCCAGGGGCTCCATCCACCCGTGGCCAACGCAGGGCCGGACCAGACGGCGCATGCCACCTCTGGAGGATACGCCAGTGTGGCACTGGATGGCTCGGGGTCCTACGACCCCGACGGCAGTTCCCTCCAGTACTCCTGGACCTGGACCGCCGGCGCCCAGACCTATCACGCCACGGGCGTCAAGCCCACCCTCCAACTCCCGGTCGGACAGCACGTCATTCAGTTGATCGTGTTCGACGGAGGCCTGTACTCCGACCCTGACACCGTGCAGATCACGGTCCTCCAGGCCGGCGGACTGCCACCCGTGGCCAACGCGGGCCCGGACCAGACCGCCTCCGCGCCGGCCGGCGGATACGCCACCGTGACGCTGGACGGATCGAGCTCCTATGACCCGGAGGGCAGTTCCCTCCAGTACCTCTGGACCTGGAGCATCGGCGCCCAGACCTATCACACCACGGGCGTCAAGCCCACCCTCCAACTGCCGGTCGGACAGCACGTCATTCAGTTGACGGTGAACGACGGGACCTCCTCCTCCTATCCGGACTCGGTGAAGATCACGGTCCTCCAGACCGGCGGCCTTGCGCCCGTGGCCAACGCAGGCCCGGACCAGACCGCCTCCGCGCCGGCCGGCGGATACGCCACCGTGACGCTGGACGGATCGAGCTCCTATGACCCGGAGGGCAGTCCCCTCCAGTACTCCTGGACCTGGACCATCGGCACCCTGACCTATCACTCCACGGCCGCCCAGCCCACCATCCAACTGCCGGTCGGCGTGCGCGTCGTCCAGTTGGTCGTGTACGACGGGAACCTGTACTCCAGTCCCGACACCGTGCAGATCACGGTCCTCCAGGCCGGCGGCCTGCCGCCCGTGGCCAACGCAGGCCCGGACAAGACCGTCTACGCACCGGCCGGCGGACACGCCACCGTGACACTCGACGGTTCAGGCTCCCATGACCCGGAGGGCAGTCCCCTCCAGTACTCCTGGACCTGGACCATCGGCACCCTGACCTATCACTCCACGGCCGTCAAGCCCACGATCCAGTTCGCAGTCGGGCAGTACGCCATCCAGTTGATCGTGTTTGACGGAACCTACTACTCCAATCCCGACACCGTGCAGATCACGGTCCTCCAGACCGGCGGACTTGCGCCTGTGGCCAACGCAGGTACGGACAAGACCGTCTACGCATCGGCCGGCGGATACGCCAGCGTGACGCTGGATGGCTCAGGCTCCTATGACCCGGAGGGCAGTTCCCTCCAGTACTCCTGGACCTGGACTATCGGCAGTCTGACGTATCACGCCACGGGCGTCAAGCCTACCCTCCAACTGCCAGTCGGGGTGCGCATCGTCCAGTTGGTCGTATACGATGGGAACCTCTACTCCAATCCCGACACCGTGCAGATCACGGTCATCCAGGCCGGCGGACTTGCGCCCGTGGCCAACGCAGGCCCGGACCAGACCGCCTACGCCCTGCCCGGCCAATATGCCAGTGTGACGCTGGACGGCTCAGCCTCCTATGACCCAGAGGGCAGTCCCCTCCAGTACTCCTGGACCTGGACCATCGGCACCGAGACCTTCGACGCCACCGGCGTGGGGCCTGCGATCCAACTGCCGGTCGGGCAACACCCGATCGAGCTGACCGTGTTCGATGGGACCAGCTACTCCACACCGGACCAGATGCTTGTCACGGTGGTCGAGCCCCAGGCGTATACGCTCCACCTGTGGCCGTACCACGTCAACCTCCAGGACAGCTCGACGTACCTGCTGGTCCTCATGGTCCTACCTGAGATCGGGGCCGATCAGATTGATCTGGCGACGCCTCTGACGATCTATCCCGGACAGGTGCAGGCCTTCCTGCAGCACGCCACAGAACAGACGGACGGGGGCGTGAGAACCATGCTCATCGCGATGTTCCATGAGCAAGACCTGTTGAATGCCATACCGCAGGATGGTGTCGTCACCCTGACGGTGGAGGGCCGGTTGCTCTCCGGCGAGCCCTTCTCGGGCACAGGCACGGTTCGGTTGACCCACTGATCGGGCCTGCTCGCTGCACCGAGGCTGAGCGGCCCGGAGCGAACGAGAGGCAAGGGCCCGGCGGACTACTTCTTGACTGTCTGCTGGGCCTTCTCCCGACGCTGGGCGATGATTTCCTCGGCGAGGCGGGTTGGGACCTGGGCGTAGCGGGACATCTCCATGGAGAAGGTGGCCATTCCCTTGCTCAGGCCGCGAACCACGGTGGCGTAGCCAAACAGGGTGGACAGCGGGACCTCGGCCCGTATGACGGTGACCTTCTCCCGGGCTTCGGTCTCCAGGATGATCCCCCGGCGGCTGTTGAGGTCCCCCACGATGGCGCCTTGGTACTCGCCGGGTGTCTCCACCTCCACGGCCATGATCGGTTCCAGCAGGCAGGGTCTGGATTTTCTGAAGGCCTCCGTGAAGGCATCCCTTGCGGCCGTGCGGAAGGCCATCTCACTGGAGTCCACCGCGTGGAAGGAGCCGTCGTCCAGACACATCTTGCAGCCGACAATCTCGTACCCGGCCAGGGGCCCCTTCTTCATGGCCGCCTGGAATCCCTTGTTCACGGCAGGGATGTATTGGGTCGGGATTCTCCCGCCGGTGACGTTGTCTTCAAACTCGTACGCGGATTCCGCGCCGTGGGGCAGCGGGATCAGCCGGCCGATCACGTGGGCGAACTGACCCGAGCCGCCCGTCTGTTTCTTGTGCCGGTAGTTGAACGCGGCCTCCTGGGTGGGGGCCTCGCGATAGCTCACGTTCGGGGCTCCGACGGTGACGTCGGCCTTGTACTCGCGGCGCATCCGCTCCACGTAGATGTCCAGGTGCAGCTCGCCCATGCCGGCGATAATCGTCTGGCCGGTCTCCGGGTCGGTAGCGACGCGGAAGGTCGGGTCTTCCTTCATGAACCGACTCAGGGCCTTGGCCATACGGTCCTGGTCGGCGGAACTGGCCGGCGTGATGGACAAACGGATCACCGGATCGGCCACGAAGATACTCTCCAGGGAGTAGTTGACCCCTTCCCCGCAGATCGTGTCCCCGTTGGCGCACTCCGCTCCCACCAGGGCAATGATATCGCCCGGACCCGCGTCCGAGATGTCCTCGCGGTCGTTGGCGTGCATTCGGACCAGCCGCCCGACGCGGAGCGAGCGATTGGTGCGGGCATTGCGATAGGACTGGCCTTTGGAGATTCGGCCTTGATAGACGCGGACGTGGCTCAACTGCCCGAAGGGTTCATCGGTGATCTTGAAGACCATGGCCACCAGGGGCGCCTCCGGATCGCTGGCCAGCGGGGTCTCCGTGCCTTCGTTGTCGTGATCCCGGGCGAAGCCCGGACGATCCAGAGGGCTGGGAAGGAAATCACAGACGGCGTCCAGGAGCGGCTGAACGCCCTTGTTCTTGAAGGCCGATCCCATCATCAAGGGCACGATGTCCCGGTTGATCGTGGCCTCCCGAATCGTCCGGCGGATCATCGCCTGATCCACGGGCTGGTCCTCCAAGAGCAGGGCGAGCATCTCGTTGTTGAACATGCTGAGGGCCTCGAGCATCTCCTGACGCGCCCGTTCGGCAGCCTCTCTGAGGGTCTCCGGGATGGCACCTCGCAGGACCTGCTCGCCGTCCTTGCCCTCGAAGGTCACGGCCTCCAGGGTGATCAGATCGATGACACCCCGGAAGTCCTCGGCGATACCTATGTGAATCTGGATCGGGACCACGTTCAGGCCGAGCTTGTTCGTCAGATCCTGGCGCACCCGGTCCGGGTCGGCCCCGACCCGGTCCATCTTGTTGACGAAGGCGATGCGCGGGACACGGTACCGTTTCATCTGTCGGTCAACGGTGATCGATTGGCTCTGAACGCCGCCCACCGAACAGAGGACCATAATGGCGCCGTCCAGCACGCGGAGCGACCGCTCGACCTCGACCGTGAAATCCACGTGACCCGGGGTGTCGATCAGGTTGATGCTTCGGTCCTGCCAGGTGACCTGGGTGGCGGCCGAGGTGATCGTGATCCCTCGCTCGCGTTCGAGCTCCATGTAGTCCATGGTCGCTCCCCCTTCATCGGCGTGAACCTCCTGCATGCGATGAATGCGGCCGGAGTAGAATAGGATCCGCTCGCTCAGCGTCGTCTTACCCGAGTCGATGTGGGCCGATATACCGATGTTCCGAATCTTGCTGATCTTTTCCATTTTTCTTCAATACCATCGTTCAAGCAGAAGACAACAACGTCTCCGGTTGCCGGACCTGTTCATGGCAGGACAGCGGCTTTTCTCATGTCCTATTGCCGGGTGATCCTCCACTCTTGCTGTGGACCCCGAGCAAGCGGTAGGTACTCACTCCCCCGATAAAATCGGGTAAAACTTAGTTTATACTCTAATCGTCCAAAAAAGGCAAGAGGAACTTCGGCTTTTTCCGCAGAGGTACTGAGCGGACCGCGCCGAGGGGTGGGCCAGGAGAACGGGGCCACGCCCACCCACTGAAGTGCCTCCACTGGCCGGGGTTTTTGCCAAAGGACTCCGCCGCATCGGTCGATAGAAGGGCGTACCGTGACCATTCGAAGAGGGACTGGAAAACGCGTGGGGGACGTTGAAACGGGGAAGTCATATGAGGTTGGATACGGTAAAGGTGCCGGAGGCATTCGAGCCCTTATTCCTCAAGGCCCAGGAGTATGTCAGCACGTATTTCAGACAGAGGTCCGAGAATCCCTCGCAGGGCACCATCGAGGTATTTGGGCAACGCTACATCCTGGTCAGGGGGGCCTCCCTGTCCGTGGACCTCTTTGAGCTGATGAAGGAACGCTATCGCGAGGCAGGCGAGCAGGAGGCCATAGACGCCTCCCGGAGTCTCCTGTTCGACATGGCCCATACCATTGGCAAGATGGATGCGCGGTCCTTCCACAAGAAGATGGGGTTGAACGATCCCATCGAGAAACTCTCCGCAGGTCCGATCCATTTCGCGCATACCGGTTGGGCCTTTGTCGACATCTCCCCTGAATCCAGGCCCTCTCCGGACGAGGACTTCTACCTCCTATACGACCACCCGTTCTCCTTTGAATCCGATGCCTGGATCCAGGCGGGCAAGCTCGCGTCCTTCCCGGTCTGTGTGATGAATGCGGGGTACTCCTCCGGGTGGTGCGAGGAGAGCTTTGGCATTCCCTTGCTCGCCACCGAGATCACCTGCAAGGCCCGTGGGGACGAGGCGTGTCGGTTCATCATGGCGCATCCATCCAAGATTGAAGGCCTCGTCCGAGAGTACCTCCAACAGCGGCCCGATATGGCCAAGAGGGCAACCCATTATCAAATCCCCGATCTCTCCAATAGAAAGCGGGTGGAAGAGGCCCTGCGTGCCTCCCGGGCGGAGAATCGCAGACTGGCGACCGTGGCCAGTCGTACCCACAGTTCGGTCATGATCGTGGGCCAGGACGGCCGCATTGAATGGGTCAACGAGGGATTCACCCGTTTGATGGAGTACACCCCGGAGGAGGTCAAGGGCGTTGCCCTGCGGGAATTCCTGACCTGGCAACAAGGCGATCCGCACGTCATCGAGTGGATCGACGCACAGATCGCACGGCACCAAGGAGAACGCACGGAGATCCAGCGCCGGGCCAAGTCGGGCAAGCGTCTCTGGCTGGACGTGGAGATCCAGCCGATCCTCAACGACGCCCATGAGGTCACCAGCATCATCGCGATCGAAACCGACATCACCGAGCGCAAGGAGGCTGAATCGCGTCAACAGCAGCTCGTGGCCGAGATGGAGAGGATCAACAAGGAACTGAAGGAATTCGCCTACGTGGTGTCACACGATCTCAAGGCCCCGCTGAGGGGCATCCAGACCCTGGTGAGCTGGATCTCCGAGGACTGCAAGGAGTCACTGAATCCCGAGTCCCGGGAGCAAATGGATCTGCTAACCCGGCGCGTCGATCGCATGCACATGTTGATCGATGGGATTCTGCAGTATTCCCGCGTCGGGCACACGCAGGAACAGACTGTGTCCATTGATCTGAACCACCTGCTCCCGGAGATCGTCGATCTGATCGCCCCGCCGCCCCACGTCACGATCACGCTGGCGCAGGACCTGCCCGTCATCACCGCTGATCGAACCCGCATCATGCAGGTCTTCCAGAACCTTCTCAGCAATGCCGTCAAGTACATGGACAAGCCGCAGGGGCAGATCATAGTCGACGCCGCCGACCGCGACGCGTCCTGGGAATTCCGCGTCACGGACAATGGGCCCGGTATCGAGGAGAAGTACTTCGACCTCATCTTCGGGATGTTCAAGACGCTGGCTCCCCAGGACCAATTCGAGAGCACCGGCATCGGTCTGACCGTGGTCAAGAAGATCGTGGAGCTCTACGGCGGCAGGATCTGGGTCGAATCCAAGGTCGGGGTAGGGAGCACCTTCGCGTTCATCCTCCCCAAGCAATGCACCGTCTCCGAGACCATCCCATCGGGGCCGGAGATGGCTCAGTGTGCGGTGATGGGTTAGCCCCCTTGTGCCTTGGCGAACGCAGCAGGGCCTTGCCTCTTGATCTTGCGGAGGTTTCTCAGGTATGTCCTGTCCACATCCCCGAACTCTTCGAGCGTCTTCAGGGTCGTGCAGGTAGCAAAGCCGTCGCACTGCCAGCAGCCGGCCAGGTCATTGGCCTTCACGCACTTCCTGATCTTGCACTCCGGAGAGCCTCCGCCTGCCCTGCAGGGCCGCTTGCAGACCATCTTGGCCATGACCGCAAGCAGGTCGGAGAACTGCCCATAGTGCTTGAATGCACCGAAGGCCGGGATCTTCGCCAGGCCCGGGGCGGCCTTGTCACACTTGGAGCGGCGAAGCTCCTGCTGCAGGCCCTTGGCCAGGTTGGCGAGGCTCTGCGTGTACGCGGGGCAGGTGCCGCACCACATGCCACAGTATGAGATCATGTCTGTCTTCTTTGCCATAAGGACTCCCTCAGTAATCCGCCAGACCCCGCATCCACATGGGCCATTGACTTTGATTGGCGTGCCCTGCAACGGTCCACCTGTTGGCGGTGTTGAATGCCTCATGCCATTTCAGGGTCCACAGCTCCTTGAGGCCAACCCTCCGCACCGACCAATCCATGAACAGACTATTCACGGAGCCGCTGTGTCGGTTGATGCAGAATGGCCAGGTCTCCATGTCCACTCTGTCCATCTGCATGGGTGGCCCGGTGTAGTCGCTGGGATACCCCAAGGCCCAGGCAGAATCCAGCAAGATAGGCTGGCGACTGGCCCCCTTGGTCCAGACTCGCAGGCCAGGCTGTTGTGGCCGAGGTTCAAAGGTGTTGAGGGGATTGGCCGGACTGTATCCGTTGACACCATAGCTTCCGGCCCGCCAAGGGTGCACGCTGCAGTACCACACGGTGAACGCGTCGGGCGCGACCACGGGCCCACGTGGAGGCGACACTGCGCCGGTCCGGCGGATGACCGCTGGGCAGAAGAGCTCCCTCTTGTCCTTGGTGCGGTCAATGAAGTAGGCAAAGCCCTGCGTGCAACAATAGGGCAGGTCGCTCTGGGCGGCATCCACCAACTGGCCATTGTAGGTGCTGGCCAAGGTATCGAAATAGAGCCCCCAGTTGTGGAGCTGCGCCATGCACTGGACCGCCCTGGCCTTGCCCCTGGCCTGGCCAAGGACCGGGATCAGGATCGCCATCAGGAGGACGATGATGGCGATGACCACCAGTAGCTCGACGAGTGTGAAGCCCCTTCTGCGTTCCGAATGGTGGCCCATTGGCAATCTCCTGGTGCAGGCTCGCATACTCAGTCCTGGCCTACCAGACCACTATACCCGCACTACGGGCCCATATCAAACAAGAAACGGCACCCGTGGTTCCGCCGGTGTGCAGAATCGGCCCACAGGGATGCGGGATTGCGGAACCACCTGGCCGATGGTACGATGAACCGGGTTTTGATGGAGTACCGAATGGATAAGTCCCTGGCCAAGACGGCCTTGCCGCAGATCTCGGTGGTGGTACCGCTGCTCAACGAGGAGGACAACCTGGCGCCGCTCTATGAGCAGATCACCCAGGCCGTCACGGGCAGGTATGACTATGAGATCATATTCATAGACGACGGCAGCACGGACCGCTCCTTCTCGATCCTCAGGGCCCTGCACCAGCAGGACCCGCACGTCCGCGTGATCCGGTTTCGCAAGAACTTCGGCCAGACCGCGGCCATGAGCGCAGGATTTGCCCATGCCAAGGGGGGCATCGTCGTGGCCCTGGATGCGGACCTGCAGAATGACCCGGCCGATATCCCCATGCTGGTCGACAAGCTCAACGAGGGCTTCGACGTGGTCAGCGGCTGGCGCAGGGATCGACAGGACAAGGCCCTGACCCGGCGGATGCCGTCGATGCTGGCCAACGGCCTGATCTCGCGGATCACGGGCGTCAGGCTCCACGACTATGGGTGCACGCTCAAGGCCTACCGCCGCGAGGTCCTGCAGGAGACCCGGCTCTACGGCGAGATGCACCGGTTCATCCCGGCCCTGGCCAGTTGGGCGGGCGCCCGGATCGCGGAGGTCGTGGTGCACCACAGGCCCCGCACCGCAGGGGTCGCCAAGTATGGATTGGGCCGGACCTTCAAGGTGATCCTGGACCTGATCACGGTCAAATTCCTGGGGGCCTACTCCACCAAGCCCATCTATGTCTTCGGTGGCATCGGCGCAGCGAGTGCCCTGGGCGCCCTGGTCTGTGGAGTGGTGGTGCTGTACCAGAAATTCGTCTCCCCAGAACACCTGTCCATGAACCGAAATGCACTGCTCTATCTGACGGCCTTGCTCATCACGACCACGATCCAGTTCGTGTTGATGGGTCTTCTGGCGGAGTTGCTGGTCAGGACCTACCACGAATCCCAGAACCGGCCCACGTACGTGATCAAGGAGGTCCTCGATGCCCCAGGCCAACCCGGAGGGCCGAATGCCTAGGCCGTCACCCAAGTCCGCGCAACACGATGCAGGCCAGGATCGGCTCCTCAAGGTCCTGGGCCTTGTGGTCGTTGCCCTGGCAGCAGGCATCCCCTTTGTCCTGGGCAAGTACTTCGAGCTGAACTACCCAGACCCATACGACAGTGCGATCTACGTGTATTCCGCCCAGCACATCCTGGATGGCGCCCGGATCGGCGTGGACGAGATCCCCTCCGCACAGATCGGGACCCTGCTGGTCAACATGCTCGGAGTAGGGATCGGCGGGTTCAACGAGATAGGGCCCAAGCTGATCCAGGGCCTGCTGCAACTGGGGGCGCTCGTTCTGATGTTCATGGCCATGAGGAGGCTCTTTGGAACCCTGGCCGCAGCCGTGGGCGTCGTGGTCGCCAGCGTGTACCTGTCTGCCCCGGTGATCGCCAAGTTCGGCAACGTCAAGGAACAGCACATGATCGCCTTCATGGTCATGGGCATCAGTTGCTTTGTCTTGTACCAACTGCGAGGCGGGTGGTGGCTGGCCCTGTTGGCCGGGGCCTTCCTGAGTTGGGGGCCGCTCTTCAAGCAGACGGCCATGTCCGCGGTGGTAGCCACCGGCCTGTTTGTCCTGGCCCAGCCAATCCTTCGACACAAGACGATCAGGCAGACCGCCATCGATCTCGGGTGGCTCCTGGCAGGTGCGGCCCTGGCCCTCGCCCCCTTGTACATCTGGATCATCGGCTGGGGCGTGAAGCTGCCGCTTCCCTACGACTGGGTGGGCTTTGTCTTCTCCAAGGTCCTGCGGGTGAAGGCCGGGGCCGCTGATGCCACGGCCGGCTCGGGCGACTATGTCACCAGCAGCCGCAAGCTGGTGACCTTGGCCAGCCAGGCGGCCACGGTATTCCGGTACTACGCGGTGTTGGCCCTGCCTGTGGGCCTGGCCCTGTGCTCCATCCTGGTCCGGGCGGGCCGGATGGCGGTCCGCGGCCTGAACCGGGACGCGACCCAGCCAAGACCCTATGACCGGTTCGTCCTGCTGCTGGGCCTCTGGTGGGTCCTGGACATGGCCTTCGTGTGGGTCAGCCCCAGGCCGTATGAGCAGTACTACCTGCCTCTGAATGCCTCAGCAGCCATGCTGGGCGGCTACTGCATCGCCGTGTACCACGACAAGGTGAGGTCCGCCGTGTATCACAGGGGGGCCTGGGTGGCGGCCGGCGCAGCAGGGACGATCGCGATGTTCATCCTGGTCTATCCCATCCTCGCGGGCATCAAGATCCAGCCTACCACGGGCATGGCGTATCCCGAGCGGAAGCGCGGCTATGTCCAGCAGCTCGACCTGACCGAACGCAAGAAGGCCGAAGGCTGGACCTTTCCCTGGGAACAGACCGCGGACTACATCGGGCAGCACTCGCAGCCCAGTGACAGGATCTACGTGTGGGGCTGGATACCCGGGATCTACGTGCGGGCCCAGCGGTTCTGCCCTGCGCCCGTGGCTTGCACGAGCGAGATGCACGTGTATCCACCCGCGGTCCTGTCCAAGATCGTCAGTGACCTGGTGACGGCCTTCGAGAAGAGGCCGCCCCGGTTCATCGTGGACACCCACAACCGTCACTTCCCGTACGACCACCCCAGACCCCCTTTGGAGCTGTGGCCCGCAACGCAGAAGGGGTTGGTCCCCGCGGACCCGAACACGGTCCGGCAGTACGAGGCGGCCTACGCCGAGGCCCTCGACAGGCCCGAGTGGCCTGATGAGGCGGCCCGATTCGCGGCCATGAAGCCGTTGCGCGACTACATCATGGCCAACTACCGACCCGCCCAGGCCTTCAGCGAGCAGGTGGTCTTCGAGCGAAAGACCCCGTCCCCTGCGAGGGAGGCCCAGTAGTCGTGCGCGACGAGCCCCTGGTATGACCGATCACATGGATGATACCACCTCCTCGGACCTGCTGCGATGGCGGCTCCGCAACCGCTACTACTACGACTGGCTGGAGCGAATCTACCGGTTCGCGGTCAGGCCCCACAGCCGCGTGCTACACGTGGGCTGCGAGTGCGGCGATCTACTGGCTGCGGTCCAGCCTACGTACGGGGTCGGCGTAGACAGCGATGAGCAGGCCATTGCCCTGGCCCGGACCCGGTTCCCCCACCTGACGTTTTATGCAGCGGACCCGCACCAGCTCTCGCTGGATGGGCCGTTCGATTACGTGCTCATCTGCAACTCCCTGGGCCAGTGGCAGGACATCCAGCAGGTCCTTGAGCGGATTCGCCCCCTGACCCACGAGGGCACCCGCGTGGTGGTCACCTACTACAACCACCTCTGGGAATGGGCCCTTCGCCTGGGATCCCGCCTGGGCGTGCGGAGGCCCAGGCCGGTCCAGAACTGGCTGCCCACGGGTGACATCGCCAACCTGCTGTACCTGTCGGGCTTCGAGGTGATCCGGTCCGACTCCTACGTGATGCTGCCTAAGCGGGTCCCTCCGTTGACGACCCTGTGCAACTACGGCCTGTCCCTGGTGCCCGGGTTCCGGTCGCTCAACCTGGTCAACCTGGTGGTGGCCCGGCCCCAGCCCGTGCCCAGGCAGGACAAGGACTGGTCCGTGTCCGTGATCGTGCCGTGCCGCAATGAGCGGGGCACGATCAAGGACCTGATCGAGCGTATCCCCGAGATGGGCCGCGGCACGGAGATCCTCTTCGTAGAGGGCAACAGCACCGACGGCACGGCCCAGGAGATTGAGGAGCAGATCCGCCTGCATCCCCATCGCAAGGCGAGACTCGTCCCGCAGGGGCAGGGCAAGGGCAAGGGGGACGCGGTGCGCAGGGGCTTCGCAGCAGCCACCAGTGACGTCCTGGTCATCCAGGACGCGGACATGACCGCCCTGCCTGAGGACCTGCCCAAGTTCTACGCCGCCCTGCGCGACGGCAAGGGCGAGTACATCAACGGCTCGCGCCTGGTGTATCCCATGCAGGACCAAGCCATGCGGTTCTTGAACCAGTTGGCCAACAGGTTCTTCGGATACCTCTTCACGTGGCTGCTGAGCCAGCGATTCCGTGACACCCTGTGCGGCACCAAGATGATCCTTCGCAAGGACTACGAGGTCATTGCCGCCAACCGCAATTACTTCGGTGAGTTCGACCCGTTCGGCGACTTTGACCTGATCTTCGGCGCGATCAAGCAAAACCTCAAGGTCGTGGAGGTCCCGGTCCGGTACCAGGCCCGGGTCTACGGCGAGACCAACATCAGCCGGTTCAGGCACGGATGGCTGCTCTTTCGCATGAGCTGGATTGCATTCAAGAAGATCAAGTGGCTGAGGAGGTGCTGACGCGATGGGGCTGGTGGATTGGCTGCGCCTGCCTGCGACAAGGGGAATCGCCGATCTGGACGATCCGGCCACGACCCTCCTGCACCGCCGGATCATCCAGGAGAAGCCCTGGCTGCGACGCCTATACGTCGATTTCTACAGGCAGTTCACGGCGGCCGTGCCCCACCCGGAGGGGAAGGTCCTGGTCGAGCTGGGCAGCGGAGGCGGGTTCCTCAAGGAGATCCTCCCCAACGTGATCACCTCGGACGTCCTGGACCTGCCCAACGTGGACCGGGTGTTTGCCGCAGAGCACATGCCGTTTGACGATGCCAGCGTGGATGCCATCTTCATGCTGGATGTCCTGCACCACATGGCCGACCCCGCGGCCTTCTTCGTTGAGGGCAGCCGCTGCCTGAAGGTCGGCGGCCGCATGGTCTGCATCGAGCCGGCCAACACGGCCTGGGCCAGGTTCATCTACACGCGGTTTCATCACGAGGGGTTCGACCCCAGGGGCCCCTGGAGCACGGGGACCGGCCCGCTCTCGCAGGCCAATGGGGCCCTGCCGTGGATCATCTTTGTGCGGGACCGGCAGGTCTTTGAGAGGCGGTTTCCCTTGCTGAGGGTCCTGCGCCTGCGAAACCACACGCCACTTCGGTACCTGCTCAGCGGCGGCCTGAGCTTCCGGACCCTGGCACCGGCATTCACCTATACACCGGTCCGGGTCCTGGAGGGCCTGGTGTCCGGGCTGAACGACTGGATCGGGATGTTCCAGACAGTGGAACTGGAGAGGATCACGGGGCCCAGCGGCCATGAACGTCCTGATGCTCAACTATGAGTGGCCGCCCATTGGCGGCGGGGGTGGGCAGGCCCACCTGAATCTCCTCAGGCAATACGCCGGGCGCAAGGACCTCCGCGTGGACGTCCTGACCTGCGGTCCCGAGCCGGGGTTCGTCACGGAGCGATTCGCCGAGAACGTCACCCTCTACAAGGCCGGCATCCGCAAGCGGGACCTGCACTATTGGAGACGGGGCGAGGTCCTGACCTGGCTGGCCAAGGCCTCGTGGCATTGCCGACGCATGGTCCGTCGAAATCACTACGACCTGGCCCACGCCTTCTTCGCCTTTCCAACGGGGTGGCTTTGCTACCGGCAGGCCCATAGGCTGCCCTACATCCTCTCCCTGCGGGGTTCTGATGTGCCGGGCTACAATACCCGTCTGGGTCTGGACTACCGGCTGATGGCGGGCCTCTTCCGCAGGATCTGGTCCGGCGCTGCGGCGGTGGTGGCAAACAGCAATGGGCTGCAGAGTCTGGCGCTGGAGTTCATGCCGGGTCTGGACATAGGGGTCATTCCCAACGGCGTCGACGCAGAGAGGTTCCATCCCGTGGAGAGCAAGGACCCGGCAGTGCCCCTGCAGGCACTTACCGTCTGCAGACTCATCGGCAGAAAGAGAATCGACCTGCTTATCAGGGCGGTCGCCCGCGCAGAGGAACTCGGCCTGTCGATCGAGCTGGCCGTTGTAGGGGATGGCAACCTCATGGGCCAGCTCCAGCGGCTCGCGAAGGAACTGGGCGTTACCGAGAGGATCCGTTTCATGGGAGGGGTTCCTCCAGAACAGATGCCACAGCTCTACCGCCGAAGCGACCTCTTCGTCATGAGCAGCGCCCACGAGGGGATGAGCAACGCCATGCTCGAGGCCATGGCCTCCGGACTGCCGATCGTCACCACGCGGTGTGAGGGCGTGGACGAACTGATCGCCGACAACGGCGTGGTCGTCGAGGGGCCGGACGGCCTGGTGCAGGCCCTCCGGGCCCTGGCCCGAGACCCGGGCAGGCTCCGCGAGATGGGTGCAGCCTCACGGCGCCAGGCCGAGCGATTCACCTGGTCCGCAGTGGCAGACCGATATATCCAATACTACCAACGGGTATTGGATGAGAAGTGAAGGATGACGAGACTGTACGCTTGACCTATGTGTGGTATCGCAGGATTCAATTGGCAGGACCCAGACCTGGTCACCCGGATGGCCGACACGATCCGTCATCGCGGCCCGGACGACCAGGGGATCTTCACCGATCCCTCCGTGTCCCTGGGCCATCGACGCCTGTCGATCCTGGACCTCTCACCCAAGGGCCACCAGCCCTTCGTGTACCGCAACCGGGTCATCGTGTACAACGGGGAGATCTACAACTTCAAGGACCTCCGCCAGGAGCTCCACGCCGCCGGCTACGACTTCGCCTCCGACACGGACACCGAGGTCGTGTTGGCAGCCTACGATCACTGGGGACCGGCATGCGTGGAGCGATTCAATGGCATGTGGGCCTTCTGCATCTACGACCCGGACCGGCATGCCCTGTTTTGCTCCCGTGACCGGTTCGGCGTCAAGCCGCTCTACTACTGGTTCGACGGCGAGCACTTCATCTTCGCCTCGGAGCTCAAGGCCATCAGGGTCCACAACCTGAAGTGGACCCTCAGCATCCCAGCCGTCAACTTCTTCTTCTACCAGAGGTACATCGGCCGCGATCTGACGATCTTCGAGAACGCCTTCAAGCTGCAGCCGGGTCACAACCTGGCCTTCGACCTGACGACCCGGAGGCTGACGGTCGAACCCTACTATGACCTCGAGGCCGAGATCGCCAGGCACCAGGCCACGGCCATGGACGACCGCCTGGAGGCGGTTGAGGGTCTCCTGATCGACGCCGTCGAGAGGCGGTTGATCGCCGACGTGCCGGTGGGCAGCTTCCTCTCGGGCGGGGTGGATTCCTCGCTCATCTCCGGGATCATCAGCCAGAGGCACAAGGCCTTTCAGACCTTCTCCATCGGGTTTAGGGACGCCTCCTACGACGAGCTGGACTACTCCAGGCTCGTGTCCCGGCACATCGGGACCGACCACACCACCGACGTCATGGACGTCGACGAGGTGGTGATGCGCCGCCTCCTGGAGGCCCTGGACGAGCCCTTCGGCGATGCATCGCTGTTTCCGACGTACCTGTTGTCCCAGATCGCCCGGAGGAAGGTGACCGTATGTCTGTCCGGCGACGCCGGCGACGAGGTCTTCGGCGGTTACGATACCTACAAGGGCTTTCATCTGGCCCAGGCCGTCCCGGACCTGGCGGTCCGGGCGGTGAGGCCCTTGATCGAGCGCTTGCCCGCCTCGGATCGGAAGGTGACGACGGCCTTCAAGATGAAGCGGTTCGTCCGGGACTTCGGCTCTCCGCCCGTGCGGCGCCACCTCGATTGGATGGCGACCTTCAATGACGCGGGAAGGCGGCCCCTGCTCGGGGAGCGATTCATCGGGTCCGAGGATCTCATGCCCTGTCCGGGCGGCGGCGACCTGCTGTCCCTGCAACTGAGCGACATCCACAACTACCTGGCAGAGGACATCCTCAAGAAGGTGGACCTGGCCTCCATGCTGAACTCGCTGGAGGTGCGGGTGCCCTTCCTGGACTACCGCCTCGTGCCCCTGGTCCTCTCCCTGCCGCCCTCGTACAAGATCCGAAGGCTGACCACCAAGTGGCTGCTCAAGCGGATCGCCAGCCGATACGTGCCCCGGCGGATCGTGAACCGGCCCAAGCGGGGCTTCACCTCTCCCATCTCTCAATGGATCAAGGACAGTACCTGGATTCGCGGTGGGATCACGGGCACGGAGCACTATGGGCACGGTCTCCTGGACTACGGCCTTGTCCAGGGGATGCTCGATGATCACTTGTCCGGAAGACAGGATTGGGCCAGGCAGTTATGGCTCGTGTTTGTGTTCAACTCTTGGTGGCTTGGACATGGAGGATAACAGAGCCATCGAGATCAGTCGTAGGTCCGCCACGGCCCTCCCCACTGCCTGCGAGGGAGGGCCATGGCTATATAGCCAGAATACCCCGTGTCCCGGCCCGACAACGCAGCCGCCACGCGACGACAGCGTGGCCTCCGCGTTGTTTGGGCCTACCCCCGACTCGTCATCTCGCCTCGATCAAGAGGCGGGTCGCGGCGAGAAGAGGGCCAAGACGCTGTTTGCGCATACCGATCCGGTGCCTCACGGATCGAGGGTGTCGGCAAGGCGGGTGACACGGCGCAGCGGCCTGCCGCGGAGCCGTGGCGCCCGGCTTGTGACGCCCGGTCGCATCGCCTCTTCTCTCGCTCTCGTACAAGCAAGCCATGAACCCCCTTCGCAAGAAGATGAGGGGATTCATGGCGGAGCGATCACCAGCCAGGGGCCTGGCCGGCTTGGGGGGCTCTCAAGGGGACGGCAGTCGTCTGCCGCTGCGCGGAGGTGGCAGGGATGAGACAGGCACCATTGGCGGAATGTCGTAGGCGTGTCAGGATCTGTTTTGTCGCGCCCAAGGCGTATCCCCTGTTTGACCCACAGGTCCAGGAGGTCTTTGGCGGGGCAGAGGTAGACCTCTACTTCCTCGCCACGGAGCTGGCCAAGGACGCCGATTTCCAGGTCACGGTCATCGTCGGCGACTACGGCCAGGCCCCGGTCGAGACCCGAGAGGGCGTGACACTCGTCAAGGGCCTCGACCTCCGCCAAGGCGCCCTGCGCGCCATGGCCAGGCTCTGGCGGACCTTCAGGCAGGCAGGGGCGGATATCTACTTCATCAAGACCGTGTCGCCGGGCGTCCCATGGCTGGCCCTGTTCTGCAAGGTCCATCACAAGGCCTTCGTGTACCGCACCTCCAGCGCAGCCCAATACGACACGGCCTACCGGCAGCGCCATCGGCTCATGGGCAAGGCCTTTGACTGGGCCCTGCGCAGGGCTCGAACGGTCTTTGCCCAGAGCGAGGAGACCGCGTCGGCCCTGCGGCGCGACGTAGGCCTGTCCACGGTGCAGGTCATCCCGAACGGCCATCGGCTGGGGACGCCCCAGGACCGCCCCAGGGAGATCGTCCTGTGGGTGGGCCGAAGTGACCGGATGAAGGGGCCGGAGCGGTTCATCGACCTGGCCGTGCGACTGCCTCAGGAGCGGTTCGTGATGGTCTGCCAGCGGGCCTTCGGCGACGACGACTACCCGAGCCTGGCCGACCGGGCCCGGGCCGTCAAAAACCTCCGGTTCATTGAGCGGGTCCCCTTCGATCAGATCGACCCCTGGTTCCAGCAGGCCAAGGTCTTCGTCAACACCAGCGACTCAGAGGGCTTTCCCAATACCTTCATCCAGGCCTCGCAATGGGCGGTGCCGATCGTGTCACTCAACGCCAACCCGGACCGCTTCCTGTCCCAGTACCAATGCGGCCTGTGCGCGGACGGCTCATCCGACCGGCTGGCAGAGGGCCTGCAGTTCCTGCTGGCCAACGACCGGTTCGTGGAGGTCGGCCAAAACGCCCGGCGCTACGTCGAGCAGCACCACGACGTCACGGCGATCGTGGAAAAGTACAAGCAGGCATTCCGCGGCCTGGTATAATGCCAGGCTCTTGTAGGCCGTCTCTGTGAGACGGCGAAGATAGACGGCGTTTGACACAAACGCCCTACAGACGCCCTACAGTATGGATCGTTTCGCCTTTGGAGAGAATTGGAAGGACTTCTCACTGCGGATCGGGCCGCAGGACTATGAGAAGGCCAGGGCCTCGGTACAGAGGCTCGTGCCCGACCTGCGCGACAGGACCTTCCTGGACGTGGGTTGCGGCAGCGGCCTGTTCTCCCTGGCCGCCAGCTCCCTGGGGGCAAGCCAGGTGGTGGGTTTCGACGTCGATCCGGCGTCGGTCGAGACGTCGAGGGCCCTGCTGGAGAAGGTCGCAGCCTGGGATCCCCGGGTCCAGCGGGGCGGCATTCGCTTCGAGGTCGAGTCCATACTGAACCCCGGTCTGGATCGCCGCACGTACGACGTGGTGTACAGTTGGGGCGTGCTCCACCACACGGGCCACATGATCCGGGCCTTCGAGGTCATCCAGGACCTGGTCGCTCCACACGGCACGCTGGTGATCGCCATCTACAACAGGCACTGGACGAGCCCCATCTGGAGGGCGATCAAGTTCACCTACGTCAAGAGCCCAAGGTTCCTCCGCCCGCTGATCGTCTGGCCCATCCTGGCCGTGAAGTTCCTGGTGGCCCTCCTGATCCTGCGACAGAACCCCTTCAACCGCGACCGGGGTATGCGCTACGTCACGGACATCGTGGACTGGGTGGGCGGCTATCCGTACGAATGCGCCTCCATCCAGGAGGTCACCGACTTCTTCCAGGCCCGGGGCTTCCATCTGGTCAAGGCGAATCAGACGGCAGGGTTCACCGGGTGCAACGAGTTCGTGTTTGAGAAGGTCGCCTAGATGTGCGGGATCGTGGGGTTCAACTGGGAGGACGAGAGACAGGTCCGGTCCCTGGCCGCCCTACTGGCCCACCGCGGCCCTGAGCAGGAGGGATTCCACGTGGGCGACGGCGTGTCCCTGGGCCATCGGAGACTCCGCATCATCGACCTGTCGGACAAGGGCCGCCAACCGCTGACCAACGAGGACGGGACGATCCAGGTGGTGTACAACGGCGAGATCTTCAACTTCCAGTCCCTGCGCGATGAACTCCAGAGGTGCGGCCACGTCTTTGCCTCCAGGACCGACACAGAGGTCCTGGTGCACGGATACGAGCAATGGGGCACCGGGGTACTGGAGAGGATCGTCGGCCAATTTGCCTTCTGCCTCTTCGATAAAAGGAACAAGCGGTTCCTGCTGGCCCGCGACCCCCTAGGCATCAAGCCGCTCTACTACTACGACGACGGCGGGCGGTTCATCTTCGGCTCGGAGGTGAAGGTCTTCCTGAAAAGCGATATCCCCAGGCAGATCAGCAGGCAGGCCCTGGACTACTATGTGCTCTTCGGCAATACGCCGCCAGGCCAATCGATCCTGGAGGGCGTGCACAAGGTCCTGCCAGGGGAGTATCTGGTCTACGACCTCGCCTCGCGCAAGACCGCAGAGCAAGGCCGGTTCTGGACCCTTCGGTTTGTGCCGGATGACTCGATCTCCGCAGGGCAGGCAGTTGAGCAGATCCGCCTTCGCCTGGGCGAGGCGGTGCGGAGCCAATTGGTCAGCGACGTTCCGTTGGGGGCGTTTCTATCAGGCGGGGTGGACAGCTCGGCCATCGTGGCCCTGATGCGGCCGCACGTCAAGGAGCTGAACACGTTCTCCATTCGGTTCGACCGGCCCGGCTTCGACGAGTCTGCCCATGCCAAGGTCGTCTCGGATCTCTTCGGCACGATCCACCATGAGATCCAGTTCGATGCCCGCACGGTCCGGCAGTTGATCGACGAACTGCCCTACTACTACGATGAGCCGTTTGCGGACCCCTCGATGATCCCGACCTGTCTGGTCAGCCGGGTGGCCAGGCAGCACGTCACAGTCGCACTCTCCGGTACAGGCGGCGATGAGCTGTTCGCCGGGTACCCGCGGTACATCGAGATCCAGGTGCTCCGAAGGCTCAATCACCTGCCCGGGTTTGCCAAGGGCCTCCTGGATCTGGGCGTGGGAGGGGTTAATGTCCTGGCCGGCTCGGACAAGCTCAACAAGCTCCGGTCCTTCCTTGGGCCGAGGGAGGAGCTCTGGCAGTTGTACCTGAAGCTCCTGAGCTACATGTTCCGCCAAAAGGGCGAGAGAGGCATCGACCTGGCGGGCTTCTCCCACCTACGCCAATGCTTCGCCTATGATGACCCTGTCACCAATGCCCTGAACTTCGACACCCAGCACTATCTCTCGGAATGCCTCCTGACCAAGGAAGACAGGGCCTCCATGGCGGTCAGCCTGGAGGCCCGGGTGCCGTTCCTGGATCACCGCTTCGTGGAGTTTGCGGCCACGCTGCCGACGCGACTGAAGATCAAGGGCCTGGACAAGAAGCACATCCTGAAGAAGGCCTTTGTCGGCATCCTGCCGGACCGGATTCTCTACCGCCGCAAGCAGGGCTTTGGCGTGCCGCTGGCCGATTACCTCCGGGATGAGCTGAAGGACTTTGCCCAGAAGGAGATCCTGGGTGAGCATCCCGTGGAGATCTGTGACAAGGACCTGCTGGCCGCGGCGTGGCAGAGGCACCAACAAGGCCGGGCGGACTACTCACGGTTATTCTGGACCGTCATTATGTTCAACCTTTGGTACAGACGGTGGATGGTGTAAGGGGCGATGAGCAGCGGCGTCACGAATACCCTCAAGTTCCTCCTGAGGCTGGCTGTGACCACGGTCCTGCTGGCGTGGGTCTTCCGCAGGATCGACCTCGGAGGGCTCGGTCAGGCCGTCCGTGAGGCCCAGTGGGTGTGTCTGTGGCCCATGTGGGGTCTGGCGCTCGTCTCATACTGGCTGGCTTCCTGGAAGATGGCCATCATCCTCCGCCGTCAGGATTGCCCCACTGCGGTCTTCGACCTGTTCGGCATCAGTGCGGTCACTACGCTCTATGGCATGGTCCTGCCGGGATTCCTGGACCTCTCTGCCAAGTGGTACCTCCTCAAGCGACAGACCGGCAGGGGCACGAACGTCCTGAGCAGCATGGTCTACAACCAGTTCACGACCACCCTGGTGGTCCTGGTGGTGGGTCTGGCCGCGGTCATGAGCGTGACCCCGCCACACAGGGTCCTGCTGCGGACCGCGTGCCTGCTGGCGGTAGTGCTCCTGCTCGGACTGGGCCTCCTGGTCCTACACCCCACGGCAGGTCCCCGCCTGAGCAGGGCCTTGGGCCGTTGGCTGGGAGTAGCGCCTGCCATCATTCGCGAGCCGGGCCGCAAGATCCTGGAGCAACTCGCGGTCTTCCAGACCGCTGGCTGGCGATTCCACTTCAACGCCTTGGCATTGAGTCTCGTGGCCAATACGGTGGTGGGCACGATCATCTACTGGCTCGCCGCCAGTGCTGCCGGCATCGACGTGCCGGTGCCGTTTCTATTCTGGTTGTGCACGGCCATCTTCATCCTGGGCAGGCTCCCCATCTCCCTGGCCGAGTTCGGCGTGCGAGAGGCCACCCTGGTAAGTGGCTTGGCCTTGTATGGAGTCCCTGCCTCTGCCGCACTGGTCATGTCCATGGTCATCTTCACCAATCGAATCCTGCTGGCCCTCATCGGCGCTGGCTTCCAAGTCCACTGGGCACTCAGGCGCCGCTCCAATCCCTAGCCGGGCCGTTGGGCGACGACCAGGATGGACTTGCCTACAAACTCGAACTGCAGTCGCCTGAACACGAAAGAGAAGTACCGGCCCAGAGGCAGTTTAGCCATGGCTCCAAAGGCGTAGACCTTCATGAATCGTATGGGCAACCCATGCTGCGTCAGAAGGTCGCCAATACTCTTCAGGTTGAACGACTGGAGATGGCCATAGCGATGGAATGGATGGCCGCACTCCGGACAGGTCACGGTATTCAGCCGCAGGTCTTCGTCAAAGGGGGTGGTGATGATGAAGTGCCCTCGGGGCCTGAGAACCCGAACCACCTCTTTCAGTCCCTTGTCGATCTGGTTGTCTGCCAGGTGTTCGATGACGTCGCAACAGAAGACAGTCCCGAAGGTGCCGTTCGCGAACGGCACATCCGTGATCGATCCTTGTACGATGTCCGTTGAGGTGGAGTACAGGTCCACGCCCTTGGCCTTGAAGCCATGGGATTGGAGGGTCCGGATGAGAGCACCGGAGCCAGCCCCAATATCCAGGACATCCCCGGACAGGTAGGGCTTGACGATTCGCAGAACGACCGGGGCAATGAGGTCGCCCTTGAACACACCCTGTCTGCTGACATGACCTGAGAATATGGCCTTCTGGTAGTCCTCTTGTTTTGGCATCGCGGTGATCCCTGATCTTCTCTGCCCTGGCAGTCCCAGGATCTATCGATAAGAAGAATTGTAGTATAAGGTCTTTCCCGGCAACTTCTACCACAGATTCGAGGATCTTTCTGCACGCGGAGCACCTGTATTTCCGGGGCGCAGCAGAAAGGCAGAGTGATTAGCCTGAGATGTCCAACATGCTTGGCACGCTCTCAACCATAACACCCGTTCGAAAAAAGACTTGTCGTTGAACGGCCGCGTCTGGCGGTGGCGGAGGTCCTAGAAAAATGCGGCAAGACGTGTGAATCAACTTGAAGAGCCCCCCCTTTTTCTGGTAGATTGCAGGTAGATGAAGAGTGGAGGTCTGGCGGTGAGCAGGTCTCCCACGTGATGAGCATGAGCGAAATGCCGGGCTTTATAAAGAGTACTGCGCGATTCCAGGATTCATGACATGTCTGTCTGCGCCGGCTAGTTGCTATTGCTAGTCTGGCGTCACGCAGTTGTCTTGACTGGCGCGCCTGTACTCCGAGGACAAGGGAGGTTGAGAAATGAGAGACCAGTTTCGAAACCATACGTGTGGTGCAATCCTATGCTGTTGCCTAGTGGCGTCCTCGGCTCTCGCCGTTAGAGTCACGGTGCCCGGCACCGCTGACCCTTGGCTGGCTGGCATGCCTGACGGCTCTACCGCAAGCCGTGTTGACGTCGCGCCTGCCGAGTCTCCGGTTCTGGCGGCAGGCCTGAGCTTCGTATCGGGCGATACCCTGACCTTCTCCGCCTCGGGGGGCGTCGGGTTCGGCCCAAGTCGGCCTCTTGCAGGGCCAGAGGGCTGCGACCAGAGCGGCCCTCACGCAACATATGCCGAGAACGGCATATCTGCGCTGACTGCTCCATATGAGTCCCTCATAGGCGTATTCCTGGGGCCTGCGCGGCCCGATCTCTCGCCCGCGCCTTCCGGGCTCGATTTCAGCACATCGGCTAGCCGTGAGCATCAGATCCTGTCTCCGGTGTTACAGCAGGCATTCTTCATGGGCGACGGCTTCACCGGGAGCACACGCCAGCAGATTGTTGTTCCCAACGGTGCGACTCGTCTCTATCTGGGGACAATGGATGGTTGGGGATGGTACAACAACATTGGCAGCTTCTCGGTGGAGGTTACGGTCGTCTCCACGTCAACCCGGCCGGCAATAGTACCCGCTGTAGCCACCAATGACGGCAACGAGATCACAGCGTACTCTGCCACGCTTGGCGGAGTTGTGACCAACGATGGCGGAGAGGCATGCGAATATCGGTTTTGCTATGGAAGACAGGGCGAGCCGGAGAGGTTCACAGCCTGGCATGGATCTGTCCAAAGCGGTAGTGTATTCACCCAACGGCTTGAAGGTCTGAACCCGGCAACCGAGTACTACTTCGAGGCCCAGGCACGCAATTCCGCTGGGATCGGTACTGGGGGTCAGAGGAACTTCACCACACTCAAAACGGAATTCATGGTCACTCTCGACGATGGGCCTATGCCGGGTGCGACACAGCAAGTCCTCCTGGAACTCGCGCATCCGGACTTCTATGTAGATGGGAATCCCCTGAAGGCCGGCTTCTTCCTGGTTGGCGACAATGATCCCAACTCTCATCCGACCGATGTGTGGTGCAACAAGGGGTGCGCGAGCGATCCCGCCCTCTACGGCTGGGTCCGACTGCTTGCAACGGGTCATGTTGTCGGCAATCACACCCAGCATCACCCAGCCTCCAAGGCACCCGATGATGATTCCCTGGGTCGCGAGGCACAATCCGAAATACTCCTCTGCCAAGAGGCAATCCGCCGGGCTCTTGTGCCTATCGGCATGGATCCCCCCAAGCTGTTCAGATGTCCGTATCTGGGCGAGGCAGACGAGCTCAAGTTCAGTCTGGCCGCCCGGGGCTTGGGCTACACGGTCGTGGGGGGAAGCCTCGTTGGAGACCAATGGCCGTGGGCTTCACTTGACCAGGTAACGGAAACGGCGATGGAGATACTGCGGGGCTGGGACAAGAATGAGCCGGCCGTACTGGTCTTTCATCCAGAGTCAACGGATTCTCATGGGGACCATCCTGTAACCTACGGTCACGTAGGAGCGATCATCAGATCCCTGCAGAAGGAGGGTTTCACATTGGCTCACTTCGACCCCGGCAGGATACCTGGGCAAACGAGCGGGGCGGCAAGCAGACAGGTGCTGTCAGGCGTCCTGAGCGGCCCTGTTGACCTGATCATCACTGATCCAGAAGGTCTTGTTCTCAGCAAGGACCAGAGTCAGATTCCCCATGCCGTCTACAGAGAGGCCGATGTGGATGAAGATGGCGACTTGGATGATTTCTTCGTCATCCCAGACCCCAAGGCAGGACCGTACCTCATTCAGGTCATTCCTGAACCGAACGCCCTGCCGGAGGATACGTATTCTGTGGAACTGGGGTTCGGAGACAGGAGCATTGTCTTGGCGAAACAGATGCCGGTCCGGGAGATCCCTGCAGTGCCTTATTCGGTCACTGTGAAGATGCCCCCCCTCTGGCCCATTGGGCATTCGATGAGGGCCAAGGGAACAAGGCTCATGATTCAGCAGGGACTCACGAGGGTACCATCTACGGGGCTACCTTCGCACCAGGGAAGTACGGTACTGCCCTTAAGTTTGACGGGATCGACGACTACGTCAGCTTCGGGAGCGACTCCGGGCTGACCCGAGAGAAGCTTACCGTTTCTCTCTGGGCAATGCCGGATAATCACAGTGCCACCAGGACACTCATCAGACGAGCCGGAGGTGGAATTGCAGCAATCTCCTATCAGTTGCGCCTTTCCTGGAATGGGACACTCGCTGCTTCCTTCGGAGATGGAAGTGCCGCGGTCAGCCTCTTCGCGCCTAACCCCTTGAAGAACTACGAGTGGTCTCATATTGCGCTCACCCGAGATGGCTCTGAGGCTGTGGTGTATGTGAATGGGACCGACAAGACCGTCGCATCCTACAGCCTGACTCCGACAACTGCGGAATACGAGCTTATTGTGGGAGGCGGCCCGTCTTCCTTCCCCTATTCAGGAAGGATCGATGACGTGCGCCTCTATCCCGCAGCCTTGAGCCAAGACGATATCGCGGAGCTCCTCGCGGAAGGCAATTAGCTTCTCAGTACGTTCAATGATTCCCGGAGAAGGCACCTGCCCCCCTTGGATGGGTGTCTCTTCTCATCACGATGATCCTGGGACTGACGGTCTCGAATCGCGGCACACGGGGCCAACACGCAACGGCCAGGATGCTGCGGTGAGGATCGTCATAGCCCTTGCTGTTGAACTCGGTGAGCTCGCTGTATCCGGCCTTGCCCTGGAGCAGGGCCTCCTTGTACTGGTCGGCCTCCTGGCTCAGCAGATTCGGCCAGCCATCGGAGAGGATGATGTAGTCCGGCAGGTTCTTGGAGTTCTCAAGCAACCTGGGCAACGGGGGGACTTCCCAGTTTTCTATCATGGGATAGCCGCCCTGCGCCAGCTTGGGCCCATAGATCCGCTGGATCAGAGAGAGCACGGGCGTGCTCTTCTCCACGTTCTTCTCGAACCACGTCACCGCCTGGTACCGGGAGTCGTGGATCAGCTCCAGGTCCAGCGAAAGACAACCCATCAAAGACAACCCGTAGCAGCCCCATACCAGGGTGATGGCCACGCGGGCAAGGGGTTTGGCCCTCATGGCGAGCAACCGAGAGACGAAGGCTCCTATGGGCAGACAACACAATCCCATGACGGGAACATAGTATCGGATGTAGCTCATCTTGATACGCATGGAGACCATGACGTAGAAAACGATCAGGGGAAACACGATCACCGCCAGGTGGAACTGCCCATGCCTTCTGAACGTGGCGACAAGCGATACGAGAAACAGGGCCAGCAGGGGCCAGCCAGCCGCCGAGTAGAACTGCTTGAGCGTGCCCCACAGAAGGGCGCATTGTCCGGTGAAATCCTTGTTGAACTCCTTGACCCCCCTTCCTCCTACCCATACACCCATCCGATCCCAATAGGCCTTGGGCGAAGACAGGATACCCTGAAGAAGGGCAAAAACGAGCACGAAGACGGCGATCGCCAGCCACACGTTCCGGTTGAACACCGAGGAGGCACACGCCCGGAGACCCAGTCCCTCCTCACGAAGGCGATGGATACGCAGGACGAGGTAGACCACGGCGAATGCAGCCGCATAGAACAGCATCGCGTCTTTGGTGCAGCAGGCCAACGCGAACGCCGCTCCCATCAAGAGGTGATGCCCCATCCGGTTCAGGATAACGCTCTTCAAGAGGAAATGGACCCCCAGGGTGATCCAAAGCATCGACGGGATGTCGACGCAGGACGTGTGACTATAGTGCACGAATACCATCGCTACGGCAAGGGCCAAGGAGGCAAAGAGGGCGGCGATGGAATCCGCGTAGTAGAATCGAGCCATGAGGTACACGACCACCAGGATACTGCTCGACATCACCAGGATGTTCACCCGTGAGATCATCGCCAGAGTATTGAGCCTGGACCGGGTCAGCACGTGTCCCTGGACTTGTCCCTGGTTCTGAACGTACACCGGGTCGTTTTCCCAGGAGTGAATGAAGGGTTTGTAGCACAACCCATCGATGAGAAACTGGAGGCGAGGATACTTGTAGGTCCACTCCCCAAACAGCCTCGGCATCTCTCGAACCACCGTAATCCCCTCGATCGCATCCGCCGACCAGGGGACATAGCCGTCCATCCCCCACCCGAAGCCCAAGGTATTGAGAAACAGACTCGTGCCGACAACGGCAAGGAACAACGCCTCCGCCCTGCCAAACCGTCTCTCCGGTGTCTCCTTCGATCTCTGCCGCGATTGGACTCTCATACGCATGGGTACGCGAGATCCTAGCACAAGTGGACCTTTCAGACAAGTCCAGTCAGTGCGTTCCTCAGAAGCCTCCACGCCCCGGTGAGCCGCCTGGATGGGCACTCGGCCGCCAGTACGCCGCTGAAGCCAGGCCGCTGGGATCGGCCTTCACGTCCACCGCCGTCAGCGAATACCCCTTGCCGTCGGTCACCTTGTACCAGTTGTCTGCATAGGTGAAATCCTCGATGATCCCACCGAGGGCATCGCACAACTGGATCCGCTCGCCCGCATTGCTCAGACTGCCCGTATACCGGCCTGCAATGGGCAGCCCCTCCCCGTAGGCCGACTCAAAGGCATTGACGTCCGCCACCACCAGGACGTACCGCCCTGGAGCCAGGTCCATGCCCGGGAACTGGAAGTGGATACCCTTGGTGAATTCCACCAACGCCAGATTGATCGTGTCCGTGCCGATGTTGGTCAGCTCGATGAACTCCCGATTCGGATCGCCCGGGACCTTCGCGTCACCGGAGTCCGCCGGGTGGTACATCAACTCGCTGATCCGAAGGTCCTCAGCTACCGGCCCTGCCGCGTACACCGCCTCGCTCAGGGCGCTCCACTGCGTGGTCAACACCCGGGCCCTCACCTGGGTACTGCCCGACAGCGTCACAGGTCCCGTGTAGTGAATGGCCCGTGGCGAGACCTCCGGATTGGTGGTGACAGCCGTGCTTGCGATCAATTCCGCTGAGAAGAGGAAATCCACATCCGCGGCGTCCTCGTTCAGGGCATGGACGGCCAGGACGTTGTCGCCGGACCGCAAGACCGAGAGAGAATCCGACACGGGGATGTCCACGAGGTCCGTGGAGTCCGGCCGGCCTGCGCAGGTGCTGTTCCACGTCAAGGTCGCCGGCCGGTTGATGGAGGCCACCTCCACGCCATTCAGGAAGGCCACGAACCCGTCGTCGCAACGCACCCTCAGGGTCAGGCTCCTGAGGCCGGCCAGGTCTTTCGCCTCGATGGCAAAGGGGATGCGGATGTAACAACTGGCATTCTGGTCGTACATCGCCAGGAAGACATCGTGGCTGATGAACCGGTCATAGCCCGTCTCGATCTCGTAGCCTACACCTCCGGATCTGCCCGGGATGGTCGGCTCGCCGTCGGTCCAGCCCGAGCCGTCAAACGGCTCGTTGCCGCCCCGCCAAGTCGTGCCGATGTCTTCCGTCGGTACCCACACCTTCTTGGGCGCGTTCTCCGGCACCAAGGTCACGATCGGGACCGGCTGCTGGTCGGCCTGAGAAAGCCGGGGATCAGAGCCATCCAGGCTGTAGTAGATCACCCCCGAGGTGTTCGGGTTGACCATGGTCAGGACCGCCCCGGACCGGGTCTGGCCTCCATACTGATCCTTGCCATCGATCTGAAAGGACGGTGCCTCGGCGGAGGGATACCACCCCTTGGTCCTCAACTGATTCAGAACGGTGTCGGTCCTCCCTGAGAAGTACGTGTTGACCAAGCGATCGACCTCTTTCTGCCAGTCCACACGGGTGAAGGCCGGCGATCGCTTGACGTCACCCCAGCGCGCGGACTCGCCCACGATCGCCCCATGGATCTCACTGGCCAGGGCCAGGTAACGCTGGGTGACAGCGTCCCGCGTCAAGGCCCCGCCATGGTGGAAGTACCGGTGGATGTGGTCCGCCAGGAGCATCTTGAAATCGGAATTCGCCGCCAGCCGGTCCATCAAGACGTGCGGGTTCCACACCCCCACGACGTTGACACGATTCTGGCCAGGGTCCTCCAGGGTCCACTCCACGTCCCACGGCACAAAGATAAACGGTCCTGCCGGCTGACTCGAACGAATGGCGTAGAAGTTTCGCGGCGTGCTCTGATCCCCCAGGAACACGGGGCCATCCCGGCTGCCCGTGTAGTAGATCATCAGCATGTAGTCGATCAGGGCAGGGCCGTCCACGTATTGCTGGATGGCCTGATAGGCCTGCGCAGTGGCCAGACCCGAACCGGCCATGGCGAACAGGGTACTCCACTCGGGAGGCGTGGTGTTCTTGTCTCCCGTGAGGACCTTCATGGTCGTACCGCCCCCCTTGTTGCTGGGGGCCTCCAATACGTCATAGTCCTCCTTGTCACCGCCCAGGTGGTCGGCGGCAAAGTCATCGTCGATCCGCTCGGTCATGACGTACAGGCCCCAATATAGCCCATTGATATATACGCTCACGGGCCTGCCGTGGGGGGGCAGGCCCCCCATGTCACGCACGGTGTCCCGGGCGAATAGGTCGCGGAGGTAGTCGGAACCATACACAGTACTCTGCACATTCCCCCCGTCCCCTATCCACGAGTAGTTCCATATCTCCCGCAGCCCAATCCTGCTGAAGACCTTCACCGCGGTATCCGGAAACAGGGGATACTCCAGTCTGGACAGGCCGTACTGGGCCCTGAAGAAAAACTGCAGGCCGTACTTGGGATTGCTCGAACTGCTCCTGGCATAGGCCCCTCCCTGTATGCGCAGGCCGGCGTTGACGCCGAAGTGATCGCCCGTGTTCGGGTCGATCCACTCCATGGAGGCCGCTCGCTCGGCCAGCGGCCAAGTGTCCTCGGTCGCAGTGGGATTGGCATAGATCCCGTTGCTGCCAAAAAAGTCGGCGTTCGGGACCACGATACACACACACGGGATCGATTTCAGGTCGTCCTTGATCTCGCCACTGTACGCCGTATCGTTCACCACACGCTGATCCATGGCGTAGTCCGCCTTCTTGTTCCCCCATCTCGTCGGGAAGCCCGTGGGACTGGACGACTGCCGGATCACGTCGTCCAGGAACAGGTAGCTGTGGCTGGTGACTGCGGAATCCCTCCACCCGGTCTTGAAGGCCACGGCCCGAAT
>Ga0209777_10000494_pt1 | contig 65000 bp, 65 predicted proteins | sample FrelakmetHBP12HB_FD_187147 | JGI IMG/M metagenome (GOLD analysis project Ga0209777, IMG submission 187147) | Freshwater lake sediment microbial communities from the University of Notre Dame, USA, for methane emissions studies -HBP12 HB (SPAdes)... | ecosystem: Environmental > Aquatic >...
GGCTACTAAGCCCTTCATACCCACCATCTGAGTAACCTGGCCCCAAGAACCGCGGGCACCAGCCGTAACCATGCTAAAAACCGGGCCTGCTTTATCTAATTTATCCTTGCTCAATTGCACGATACGGTCTTTAATTCCAGTCCAAGTTTCAATAATCTTGGCATGGCGTTCGCTTTTGGTTAAAAGGCCTTGCTGATACTGTTCGTTTATTTCATCAATCATCTTGTCGCCTTCGGCAATGATCTTGCCCTTTTCATGCAATACTGGCAAATCATCCATGCCCCAGGAATAGCCGCTCAGAGTCAAATATTCAAAGCCTAAATCCTTAATTTCATCCAAAAGATGGGCAGTTTTTTCCTTGCCTAAAACCTCAAGATAATACTTAATTAATTCGCTAAGATTTTTAGTATTGACTTGATCATTGAAAAAAGGAATCTCTTTAGGTAAAAGACGATTAAATAAAATTCTGCCCACATTGGTTTCCATTATTTCTGCCTTCTTCTTGCCCTTCAAGACTTCACGCACTTTAATCTTTTCTCTTAAAGTTACAACTTGGGATTTATAGGCCAGGACAGCTTCGTCAAAAGAACCAAAAGCTTTAGGTTCTGGCCGCACTTCTTCCAGCGTGGTCATGAAATGGCAACCCCAAACAATATCCATTCTTGGCGTAGTAATAGGATTGCCTGTAGCTGGCTTCAATAAATTTTTAGCTGAAAGCATTATATCTTTAGCTTCAGCTTTGGCTTGTTCAGTTAAAGGCACATGGACAGCCATCTGGTCGCCATCAAAGTCAGCGTTAAAAGCCGTGCAAACTAAAGGATGTAACTGGATAGCCTTGCCTTCTATTAAAACTGGGCGAAAAGCCTGAATGCCTAAGCGATGCAAAGTTGGCGCACGGTTTAAAAGCACATGGGCATCTTTGACAACTTCTTCCAGAATATCCCAGACTTCTGGCCTGCCACTTTCAATAAATCTATTGGCGCTTCTGATATTATGAACAAATTCCCGTTTAATTAACTGGCTAATTATAAAAGGTTTAAATAATTCTAAAGCCATGCGCTTGGGCAAACCGCATTGGTCTAATTTCAAATCTGGCCCAACCACAATGACACTGCGGCCAGAGTAGTCAATGCGTTTGCCTAAAAGGTTCTGCCTAAAACGCCCCTGCTTGCCTTTTAAAATATCAGCAATTGATTTTAATTGCCTTTTTTGTCCGGTTGAGGCAGTCGTAGTTTTAGAATGACGCGCGCTATTATCAATTAAGGCGTCAACTGCTTCCTGCAGCATTCTTTTTTCATTACGAATAATGACTTCAGGAGCATTTAATTCTTTTAGTTTTTTCAAACGATTATTTCTATTAATCACCCTCCTATATAAATCATTCAAATCAGAAGTGGCAAAACGGCCGCCATCTAATGGCACCATCGGCCTTAAATCAGGGGGAATCACTGGGATAACAGTCAAGATCATTGATTCTGGCCTAATCTCGTTTTTAATTAAGTTTTTAGCCAGCTTTAACCTCTTAATTATTCTTTCCCTTTTAGCACCGATCGCATCCTCGCGGTCGGCCTCCAAACTTTTAGTTAGTTTTTCCAAATTTATTTCTGTTAACAGTTTCCTGATGGCCTCAGCGCCGATATTGGCTTCAAAAAGATGGCCAAATTTTAAAGATAAATCCTGATAAAGATCTTCTGAAATAATTTTTTTAATCTTTAATTCTTTTAGGTCATTTTCCGTCTTAATAAATTCCTGCTCCAAATCTTTTAAGTCAATATCTTTTTCTTTATTAAGCTCAATAATTTTCTTGTCCTGTTCTTTTTCTTTGAAATTTTTATTGCTCTTGATCTGGCCAGCCTTATTTTTAAAATTACTTTCAATTTGTTTTTTCTTGGCTTTATATTCAGCTCGCAGCTGCTCTAAGGATTGCTGTTTTAATTCTTCATCAACCTTAATCACAATAAAGCTGGCAAAATAAATAACCTTTTCTAAATTTTGCGCTGAAATATCCAAAACTAAACCAATTCTAGATGGCACGCCTCTTAAAAACCAAATGTGAGAAACTGGAGCTGCCAATTCAATATGGCCCATTCTTTCTCTTCTCACAATTGAGTGCGTAACTTCAACGCCGCATTTATCGCAAACAATGCCTTTGTAGCGAATTTTTTTATACTTGCCACAATAACATTCCCAATCTTTTGAAGGGCCAAAAATTCTTTCACAAAAAAGACCATCTTTCTCTGGTTTCTGAGTCCTGTAATTAATAGTTTCAGGTTTTAAAACCTCGCCATGCGACCAGCTTTTAATATCAACTGGCGAAGCTAATCTTAGCCTGATACTATCAAAATCTAAAGGTTTAGTTGGATTAAAAATCATTTATTTAAAATTATATTTTAAATTAATTTTATTATTCTGAAACAACTTTACTGCCTTCTTTTTTGCTGCTCTTTCTTCCTTCAGCTAATACCTCGCCTTCTTTAATTAACTCAACATCTAAACAAAGACCTTTTATTTCCCTGACTAAAACATTAAATGATTCTGGGATATTAAGCTTTCTAATTGGCTCACCTTTAATAATTGATTCATAAGCTTTGGAACGGCCTGGCACATCATCAGATTTAATAGTTAAAATTTCTTGCAAGGTATGGGCTGCACCATAAGCTTCCAGAGCCCAGACTTCCATTTCACCAAATCTCTGGCCGCCAAATTGCGCTTTGCCGCCTAAAGGTTGCTGAGTAATTAAGGAATATGGCCCAATTGATCTTTGGTGAATCTTATCTTCAACCATATGATTCAATTTCATTATGTATTTATAGCCAATAGTCACTTTTTGCTGGAAAGCTTCGCCTGTGCGGCCATCATATAATGTTGCTTTGCCATCTTCTGGATAACCTGCCTGTCTTAATAATTCTTTTATTTGCTGCTCTTTCACGCCAAACAAAACCGGGCTGGCCACTTTAAAACCCAATTTATGGACAGCTAGCCCAAGGTGAGTTTCCAAAATCTGGCCCAAATTCATGCGCGAAACTACTCCTAAGGGACTTAAAAGTATATCAATGGGTGTGCCATCGGCCAAAAAGGGCATGTCTTCAATAGGCACTACTTTAGAAATAATGCCTTTATTACCATGCCGGCCAGCCATTTTATCTCCCACCTGAACTTTTCTTAAGTCAGCCACTGAAACCTGGACCATTTGAGTAACACCTGGCGCTAGCTTGTCGCCTTTTTCTTGAGAAAACATTTTTATATCAATTACTTTACCATGGTCGCCATGTTCCAAATACAAGGAGCTGTCTCTGACATCCCTGGCTTTCTCGCCAAAAATTGCCCGCAATAATTTTTCTTCAGCTGAAAGTTCAGTTTCACCTTTTGGTGTAATTTTACCAACTAAAATATCACCTGAAGAAACTTCAGCGCCAATTCTGATAATGCCGCTTTCATCTAAATTTTTTAATTTTTCTTCGCCAATGTTGGGGATATCAGCGGTAATTATTTCTGGACCCAATTTGGTCTCACGGACTTCAATTGGATAATTCTCTATGTGAATAGAAGTAAAAAAATCTTTTTGCACCACAGGTTCTGAAATAACAATGGCATCTTCATAGTTATAACCGCCCCAAGCCATGAAAGCTACCAAAACATTCTGACCCAAAGATAATTCTCCCTCGCCAATAGCCGGACCGTCAGAAAGAATCTGTCCCTTTTTAACAATTTCCCCTTTACTTACAGTCGGATGCTGATTGATGCAGGTTGAAGCATTAGATCTTCTAAATTTGTTTAAATCATAGTGGGTCAAGTTGCCGTTATCTTCTAAAATTTCGATTCTACTGCCATCTACATCAGCCACCTTGCCATTAGCATTAGTGATGGCAATATGACCTGAATAAAATGCAGCCATGGCTTCAACACCAGTTCCCACCAAAGGCGCCACGGGTTTGATACAAGGCACAGCCTGACGTTGCATATTGGTACCCATCAGCGCTCTAACTGCATCATCATGTTCCAAGAAAGGGATGCAGGAAGTAGAAACGCTGACAATCTGATTGGATGCCACATCCATATAATCAACTTGTCTAATCTCGGCAATGTCCGGCTTGCCAAATTTTCTGACTTTGGCTTTTTCTACTAGAAAATTGCCATTTTCGTCAATTGGTGTGGTAGCTGCAGTTGTAATCGAACGCTCTTCAACCAAAGCATTAAGATAAACAATCTCATCTGTTACTTTAACTTTAGCTTTAAAGTCAATATTTTTAGCCCTCAATTTATCAATTATTTCTTTGGCAATTTTATGACCCTTTTTAACTACTACTTTTTTGGTTTCAGGATCCTTAATCTCATCTTCAGCTATTCTTTCCACTACGCGATAAGGGGTTTCAATAAAGCCGTATTCATTAACCCTAGCATAACTAGCTAAATGCCCGACCAAACCAATGTTTGGTCCTTCAGGCGTGGCAATAGGACAAATTCTGCCATAATGAGTGGAATGAACATCACGAACCTCAAACCCAGCTCTTTCTCTTGATAATCCGCCTGGTCCCATAGCCGAAATTCTGCGTTTATGTTCCAATTCTGCTAAAGGGTTGGTCTGGTCCATAAATTGTGAAAGCTGAGAGGACATGAAAAATTCCTTGACTACGCCCATTACTGGCTTGGCATTAACTAAGCGGCTTGGGGTCATAGATTCAATATCCAAAGTGCTCATTTTATCCCTAATAATTCTTTCCATACGGGCTAAGCCTATTCTAAACTTATTTTGGATTAATTCTCCCACCGCCCTAATACGTCGATTGCTTAAATGATCAATATCGTCAGGCTCATCTTGGGTTAAATTTAAGCGAACAATTTCTTTAACAATATCAATCAAATCTTCACGCCTTAAAATACGCGTTTCTGGCGTATTGGGGATATTATAATTAAATCTCTGATTGATCTTATAACGTCCAACTCTGCCAAAGTCATATCTTTCAAATTTAAAAAACATTGAATAAATTAAGGACTTCGCATTGTCGGCAGTCGCTAAATCGCCGGGCCTAATTCTTTTATAAACTTCTATTAAGCCTTCATCTTGATTTTTGGCCACATCTTTTTCTAAAGTATTTTGAATATATCTAACATTAGGATTATTATCTGCGTCTTTAAATAAGGCTAAAATTTCTTCGTCACTTGAATAGCCAAAAGCTCTAAAAAGCGCTGTTAAAGCCACTTTTCTTTTACGATCAATTTTGACCCACAAAATATTATTCATGTCTGTTTCAATTTCCAGCCAAGCACCTCGATTAGGAATAATTTTAGCGCCATAATATCTTTTGCCTCTAATATAGCTGGAAGTAAAAAAGACACCGGCAGATCTGATAATTTGAGAAACCACCGCTCTTTCAATGCCGTTAATTATAAAAGTGCCGCGATTAGTCATGATCGGGAAATCACCCAAATATATTTCTTGCTCCTTTTTTGATTTGTCCTTTTTATTAATGAGGACTGTTTTGGCCCTTAAAGGAGACTCAAAAGTAATATTTTTTTCTTTGGAAGTGCTTTCGTCAAATTTTGGCTCGTCAAGATAGTAATCTTTAAAATAAAGTTCCAAATTGCGGCCGCCAAAATCTTTAATCGGAGAAATTTCCTCAAATAATTCCGCTAAGCCTGTTTTTAAAAACCAATCATAAGAATTTTTTTGAACCTCAACCAAATCAGGCAAAGCCATTGCTTCATGAAAACTAGTAAAAAATTTTCTTTTTGAGGAGCCGACTTTGCTTTTAAAACTAAGGGGTTTTTTATTAGACATAAAAAATAGCCCGCCGCCCGTCTTTTTTGGCGAGTTGTATTAAAAATTAGTATTTAGTTAAGAGGTATAATTAAGCCCCACTATTTTGGTTTTTAATTTTTTAACACATAGCGGGAATTCTCTATCTTGGAATGTCTAAATCTTAACAAAAGAGCCCTCGGTTGTCAAGCTTTATGTGAATTAAACCGCCGCTTCACTAAATATAGGAAATATTATATTATAAATTAACAGTCTGCTGATTTTAATAATTTTAGCTAAAATTAGCCTTAATGTAATTTTTATGAGCCAAAGACTCCAAAAAGTTAATGAATTAATAAAGCAAATTTTGAATGAAGCTATGCTTAGAGAAATTGAATTCCCAGCTAATTCCCTGATAACTATTACCCGAGTAGAGACGACGCCAGACATTAAATCAAGTAAAGTCTCCATAAGTGTTATCCCTGAAAACTTTCGAGGCACTGCCTTAGCAATCCTTAGAAAAAAATCCGCTATTTTCCACCAGTTTCTTAAAAAAAGACTTGTTACAAAATTTACGCCTAATCTAAAATTCGCGATTGATGACCAGGAAGTTTTTGCCAATGAAGTTGAAAAAATTCTTGACGACTTACAAAAGAAATGATAACTTAGGTAATTCCTAATTATCCGCTATTTATTTTTTGATTTGGCGAAAACAATGCAATATCAACCAATTTCCTCGCAAATTATAAATACGATCAATGCTTCAGCTTATCCCTTGATTGTTTCTCATGAAAAACCCGATGGAGATACTTTGGGGGCTGGTTTAGCCATGTCTCAATTTTTAACTAGGAGCGGAAAAAAGTACAAATACTTCTGCCCTGAAGAACCAGCCGATTATTTCAGCTACTTACCTAATATAGAAAAAATTATTAATAATCCCCAAGAACTAGACTGGGCAAATCATGATTTGATCATTGTGATTGATTGCGCTTCGCTACTCAGAACTGGCTTAGCAGATAACTTGCTAAAAATAAAAGGTAAAATTCCACTCATAAACATAGATCATCATCAAAGTAATGATTATTATGCGCAGCATAATTTGGTCATGCCCAAAGCTTCTTCAACCAGTGAAATAATCTATAAAATCTTTGAGCTTAATAATATAGAAATTGATAAATATATGGCCACGGCCTTATTGACTGGCATTTTAACCGACACCATGAATTTTACTAATGCCATTACCACCAAAGAAAGCCTAGAAATTGCTTCAAAATTATTGAATTTTGGTGCTCGTCTTAACCAAATAGTTTCTAATCTAAATCAAAACAAAAATCTATCCATTTTAAAACTCTGGGGCAAAGTTTTCTCCCAATTGGAATTTAACGAGCAGCATAATTTTGTTTATACCATAATTTCTGAAGAAGATTTAATAGCGCACCAAATGTCTGCCGATGAAGCCAGGGATGGCTTAGCTAACTTTTTAAGTTTTTTGCAAAATATTAATTTTATTTTAGTTTTAACCGAACAAGCCGACAAAACCATTAAAGGCAGCCTAAGGACCATGGCTAATGATATTGATGTTTCAAGAATTGCAGGAATTTTTGGCGGCGGCGGTCATAAAAAAGCCGCTGGCTTTAAAATCAGCCAACTACCCACGGGAATAGATCAAGACTGGAAAAATTTCATTATTAATGCTATAATAAACGAACTGAATAAAACCTAACTAACAAATAAGCTAAAAAATATGGATAAAATAAAAAAATCAACTATTCAAAGCTCTTATTTAGTCCCCACTGTAATTGAAAAATCAAATTATGGCGAAAGAGCTTATGATATTTATTCCAGGCTTTTAAAGGAAAGAATTATTTTTCTGGGTTCGCCAATTGATGATGATGTAGCTAATATAGTCATTGCCCAAATGCTTTTTCTAGACAGTGAAGATTCTAAAAAAGATATTAAGCTTTATATAAATTCTCCCGGCGGTTCAGTCAGCGCCGGTTTGGCGATTTATGACACTATGCAATTTGTTAAAGCCGATGTTTCTACAATCTGCGTTGGCATTGCCGCTTCCATGGCTGCCGTTCTTTTGACTGCCGGGGCTAAGGGCAAACGCTTAGCTTTGCCTAATTCTGAAATGATGCTGCACCAGGTCATGGGCGGTGCGGAAGGTCAAGCGACTGATATTAAAATTCGGGTTGAACATATTTTAAAAATCAAAGACAAGCTTAATGAAATTTTAGCTAAACATACTGGCCAGCCAAACGCAAAAATTGAAAAAGATACTGATCGAGATTTCTTTTTGAGTGCTGATGAGGCCCTAGGCTATGGGCTGGTGGACAAAATTATTAAATAAAACTGCAGTTAGCCAAAAACAGGCTTGACTATTGACAAGATAATAGCGATATGATAAACTCAACTATCGCTCAACTGATCTTTTTTAAACTGCTTTTATTCCCCCTGAAAACAGTTTATAAATCAGGTGAGCGATTTTGGGAATAAATTTAAAATTTGTTTCCAAAAACCTGCAGGCACGATAAGCATGGGAACGTTAGAAAGGATTTAATCCGGCTTTTAGCTAGATTACTCCTTACTTACGTTTTCTTGTCTGCAGATTTTTGGAAGAAACAAAAAATCGCCTCATTTTTGAAGCGATTTTTTGTTTGCGATACTTTAAGTACCTGAATTTGTATTTTGATTGCCACTGCTACCACTTTGGCCTGAAGTTGAACTTGCGCCATTAGTTTCTTCGGCCGGAGCTGCCTGGGATGGCGAAATTGATTGGACGCCTACCTCATAAATATCGGGCCAAGGCACATAGTGGCTGCGCCAAGTCTCATCTATTTTATCGCCATTAGCCTTGACAATGTGGCGATAAAAATAAGCGTCTGCACCTTTTCGTCCATGTTCTGCCAATTTTTTCTCGCCTGGCTTTAATTTCGGGTTTTCAACCAATTTATCTGGCGGCTGGCTCGTCCAATTATATAAAACTGGTTCTGTGATATCTACTTTTCTTCCGTCACTTGTTCCCCAAAATTCAAATGTCAACTTTGTTCCCTCAATTTTTATCTGCAATAAAATATTATTCCCAGTATCATTATTAAAACGTAAGTCAGGATGTGGCCCATAAATCGTGGCATCCATACCAATGGGCTTGTAATAAGAAACAATGTACGAATGAGGCTGCCTTTCGATAATGGGCAAGCCGCTATATAAGGCGGCGCGAAACACTGTAGTCCCTATCTGGCATAAGCCGCCGCCATATTCAGGGATTGTCCTATCCCCTTTAATCACGAATTCCTGAAGATAGCCTGTTGAGGCATTAACTGGCCCAATTGCATCCACGATGCTAAATTCGCCTGGCGGTATTAAAATGCCATTTAAATGTGCCACGGCATTTTTTATATTTTTAATCCTATTAACATGGCTGCCAGAAAAATCCGAGACTCCCACGCCAATTAATTCTTTAATACCAAAAGTATTCACATCTTCAGTTTTGACTGTTGGCTCTGATTCTTTGACTAACAAATCTATCTCTGTTTTTTTATTGACGAAAAAATCCTGCCTGATTTTGGCCTGGCTATTTTCTATATCTAGCTCAATGCCTGGCCGACTGGGTTGAAATTCGCTTACTTTCCCTGACACAAAAGTGAATTTTGCATCTTGAGGAGTCACCATAATTTCCTGGGAAATTTCTCGCAGCTTTTGCCCCAGCAAATCATCGTTAAAAGCCAGCCCTATACCAGTGTTATCTTTTTTAAATTTTAGCCATTTTTTAAATTCATCATTTTTAATAACCCAGGTCTTATCGTCATATTTCAAGGTGAAGCTGCCAATTTTTAAAATATCGCCAACTAGCGGCTTAATTATTTCAGCCTCATTTTTTGTTACTTGAGCTGATGAATCTATTGTTTTTAATTCAATAGAATTAATTGCAACTAAATTAATATCGCTTTTTAACTTAGCAATAGCCTCGTCATAATTCATAACGTAACCATTGCTTTCTTGCGTGATCGTCACTTCATTATTATCTCCGAAAACTAGTTGGGCATCTTGGGGCGGCTTTTCAAATTCATAAAAATGCTGTTTTAAAATATCCTTCAACTCTGCTTCTTTTAAAGAAAAAAGTGTAGAATTTTTTTTCTGACTTAAAATAGCTGACAACTGATCATTTAAATTAGCTAATAAATCATTGCTCCTGCCGAAACTGTATGCTTGCGCCACCATTTGATCAATTGGGAAATCCAATAACTGATGAGAAAGGTCGGGATCACTGGGCGACAGAACAGTCATTTCAACTTTATATCTATTGTTATTAAAATAAAAATTCAAACCATTTTCTTTAAGGATGTCCAAGTGCTGATTAAGCTGACTGGTTGCCTCTTCAGGGGTCAAGCCGCCTATATTAATTCCATCCACAAAAACCCCCGAATAAATCTTATTGTGATATAAAAATTCATAAAGACCTATGGGTGTTAGGACGAAAAGAGCAACAATTAAAAAAATAAAAAAAATAGTTAATATTACTATTAACTGTTTCTTCGGCTGTTTCTGTTTCTTTTTCAGGCCTAAAACTTCAAGTAATTTCATTTTGTTTATTTACAAGCTCATTTAATTTTTCCTGCACTAATTTATATTTCTGCCCAGTCAGTTTGTCGTTTTTAATCAGGGCTAAATAAAGGGCATCGCCTGCTTTAAAATCTGGACATAACTTGCTTTGATCAATTATCAGCTGGCTGCCATCTTCAAAAACTAAGACTGCCTTTTTATTCTCGAACCTATCAATTATGACTTTAAGCAAGGCCATAATTAATCTTCCTTAACCAAAACATTAATTAATTTGGATTTTTGCGCAATCGGCAAAACTATTTTCAAAATACCGTTTTTTAAGGTTGCTTCAATTTTATCAGCCTGGACTTCGACTGGTAAAATAATTGATCGTGAAAAACCTCCCCAGTAACACTCTTTATAATAATAATCAGCTTCATTTTCTTCAGCCGTCTGTTCTCTTTTTCCCCTGATCGTTAATAAATCATTATGAATATAAATTTCTAAATCTTCTGGCTTAACACCTGCAATAGTAGATTTAACAATAAGATTATGGCCTTTCTGGGAAACATCAATAGCTAATTGCCCCTCATAATCTTCACTAAACCATTCACCTTGATCGTTGTTTTTAAATAAAGATTGATTAGAAGCCAAATCCAAAAGATGGTGATCTTTTTGCTGATCATTTTCTAAATTCTTTTTCAATTCTTCCAAATCAGTAAAAAATACTGAAGATTGATCTGGCATCAATTTAAGTAGCTAATTTTTAATCTGCTTTAATTATACAAAAAAAATGGGATCTGGACAATAAATAGAGGCCACGGTTAGAAACTGTGGATAAAAACACTCTTAAAAAATGCTATAATTTATTAAACCCCAAATTAAGTCGTCTTAACTATCAACCCTAACCAAAGGAGGTGCAAAAAGAAAGTACTCTTACAAAAAGCGGCAAGGGTTCCAGCCTATAACTAGGCTGGATTAACAAACAACTTTAACCCCTCTCTAAGGAAAGGCAGATGAAAACAGTAACTAGAAGAAACTACTTTTGGCTGAAACCAATTTGCTCTTTGAATACTTCTGTTGCTGATTTGATTGCCCGCGAGAACCAGCGGTGGTTTTTACGCCCAGTCGCGCACTGCACATGTGGCGCTTGACTGGAGTGAGAGCGGTTAGGTGTTGCCTTTGGCAATCTCTTACGCCTAGCTTTGTCTTCCTGACATATGTTTTTAACCCATTGGACTCTTGACCGGGGTTGAAGCTGTTTTGGCGCGAAGAAAGAAAAAGCTGCCCACGGCTGGGCAACCCGAGTATTTCTTCTAGAAAAATTGGCCGTACCTGGAAGGATTTCATTCTTCCAGGTTTTTATTTTTTGGCTCTTGGATAATCTGTTTCCCTGACTTCCTTATATTTTTCTGCGCCCTGCCAGGCTAATTCAAACAGAGTTTTTAAGCCATCAACAATACTCTTATTTTCAATCAAGACTCCCAATAATTGGTCCTTCACTGAAACTAAAGCTGCCTTATTATTATAAAGGGTAAAATCTGCCTCAAAGGGGAATTTGTTTAATGGCAAATATCTTCTTTCTTCATGCCAAAGTAGGGGTAATTTCGGTATTAGCTCCTTGGGATCATAAACTGCAATTGAGCGAACCTTAATGTGCTTGCGCACATATACATGGCGGTGATCATCTTTATAGACAGGGAAATAATTTAAGCCGCCGATATTAAAAATATTGTCAAAGTTTTTCGGATTTGATTTGGCAATATCTTTCTGAATTAAAATTACGCCTTCCCTGCCTTCTAAAAATTTAACCTTGGCTCGTTCCTTGGTTAAACGCTCGATCATTTCTAGTTCTGGCATAATAGTTCTGGCCACATTAATTCTGTCCTCAATTTCTTTTTTCTCTTTTTCTAAAAAATCTAAAACTGCCAGAGGATTTTCAATAATGAAATAGGTTTTCCCCCGCTTGTTTTGGCTAGTTACCAAATTTCCTTTTTTCAATGAATCTAAAATAACATAGGTTGTGGCACGATTAAGACTGGCTTTTAAGGAGAGCTGCTGCGGAGTGGCTTCGCCCATTTCTAACAAAGCTACGTAAATCTTGGCTTCTTTTTCAGCCAAACCGATTTGTTTAAGACGATTGACTAGGGTCATATTGGGAATTTAAATTATTCTTAATATGTATTATAACTTTTTATAAACGTAAATGCTGTCTTTGACGCTAACCTGCTCTATGTATTCAGAAAAATTCTGGTGATTTTCCAAGGGAAACATATAAGAAACGATCCTGCTCTTGGCTTTTAAAGTTTGGAATTGGGGTTCTAATATCCTTAGCCCATTAGGCGTTAAAAAACAAAAAATAACGTCAAATTGAGTCAAGTCCATATTATAAAAATCCTGCTTAATAATCTGGATTCTTTTTTTTATCAAAGGATGAAAAAGCAGGAAAAAACGGCTGACTATTCTTAAGGTAGGAGAATTCTCAATGCCAAATACCAAGTTTTGCTTATGAGTTTTAGCCACCTTAAAAATTATTCGCCCGCCCCCAGACCCCAAATCGCAAATTCTTTCGCCATCTCTAATCCCTGCTAATTCAATCATTATTCTGATAATTCTTTTAGGGGTTGGCACATAAGGCACAATTTTCCTAAAACTAATCATAATAAAAGCAATATAAGCAAGGATAAGGAAAAAACCCAAGGCAAATAAGACTCTTAACGCAAGTAAAACATTAATAAGGATAACCATATGAAATTTTAGGATTTTTTAATTATAAAAAAATAATAAACCACGGTCAGGGCCAGCCACAGATTTAAAATTATAAAAATAGGTTGCAAAAAATTAATTCCTATCACATATAAAAACAAAACTACATAGGCAATTGTTTTAAAATAAGGGACGTCAGGCTGAACCCTAATTAACCAATCACTAGTAAAATTAGGGGCATTTTTTATTGTTGCTAAAGTTTGCACGGCTAATTCCAGCAAGATATTAAAAGCTAAAATACTAGGCGAAGCTGCTTTAATATAAATAAAACCCAAAATTAAAAAACAGTACAAAAAATTATCAACAAAGGAATCTAAAAATCTGCCTTTGTCATTTTGCTTATTTAAATAACGCGCTAAGGCGCCGTCAAATAAATCCAACAGCCCAAAGATTATATAAAAAATTCCAGCGGCAATTACATTGTTCAGGCAGAAATAATAAGCAATGGGCACGATAAACAAAAAACGGAAAACAGTAATTTGATTGGGCGTAATTTTTAAATCGGCCAGCAATTCCAAGATTGGCCTGAAATATCGGGCGCGAAACTTGTAAAAAAAATCCTTTAATTGTTCATATCCTTTTTTAAAGCCCATAAACTTACTTACCAAGAGACTGGCTTAATTTTGAGTTTATAACCAAACCAATTTGCCAAGATTGGCAAAAGCGGAGAAATAATCAAAATAATAAAAAAGACTAAAACTGGCGGCTGATAAAATAAAGATAATAAAACCAAGGCACCTAAAAAATCCAATTGATCGTAAGGAAACCATTTCTCACCTGGCTTAATAGCCATCTGCCTTTTGACAAAACTTTTGGCTGCGTCGCCTAAAATTACCCCAAACCCCAGCAGCAATCCTAATAAAAATAAATCAATCTGGCTATAATCCAAGAGGCTTAAATTTTTAAAAAAATTATAATTATATAAATAAGCTTGCAAATAAACTGCTAATATCCCAACCAAAACTCCTGCCAGCAAACCGCGCCAGGTTTTATTTTTACCAAATATTTCCCTGCCTTTAATTTTGAGATTAAAATCCAATGGCCAATTAAAATTTTTACCAAAAATTCTAGTCGCGATAACCGGTGCCATATTAGCAAAATAGGCAGGCAACATTAAATAGAAAGCTTGTAAAATTATCATATTCAAATTATAGCAAATTAAGCTTAAATTTGCGATTTCAGACATTGACTATGGTGATTTTTTCTGCTAAAATTTTCTTATTAGCACGCGTAGCTCAATTGGATAGAGCACCTGGCTTCGGACCAGGGGGTTGCGGGTTCGAGTCCTGCCGCGTGCGTATGGGTTGGTAGCTCCCGCCTACGCACTTTGTGCTTCGGCGGACAGGCAGCTTAATATGTTAAGAATTCAAAGACAATCTATCAGCTTCGCTACCGATTAATTTGAAAATTGAGAATTAAAAATTGTAAATTATATTAGGGTCGGTAGCTCCCGCCTACGCACTTTGTGCTTCGGCGGACAGGCAGCTTAATATGTTAAGAATTCAAAGACAATCTATCAGCTTCGCTACCGATTAATGTTATTTGTTATAAGTTGTAAGTTTTAAGTTAATATTCGGGCGCATAGCTCAGCTGGTAGAGCAGTTGCCTCTTAAGCAATTGGTCGCAGGTTCGAGTCCTGCTGCGCCCACCATGAAATACTTTACCAAAATATGCTTTTACTTCCTGCTATTTGGTGGAATATTAATGACATTTTTGCCAATTGCTTGGTTTCCCAAATTTTATGATGTCAGATATTCGGGCTGGTCAATGATTGCGGAAGCATTAATAATTTATTTTTTACCCTACATTTTATGCGCACCTAAAAATGAACCAAATGCCGAGAAAAAAAATAAAGCAGTAGATCTTTTACAATTTCTGGTGGCTCTGGCTATTTTTGCTGATGCGCTAGGCGCGCTTGGGCTTTATGAATTGTATCGCTATGGCATTCCCTATTCTTATATCCTGCATATTACCATGCCTATTTTCGGAGTAATCTTAATAAGTATAATAATCAATCGGCGTTTTGAAATTTCGCTTACCTACTCAGCCTTAATCGCACTTGCAATAGTGCTATGCTGGGGAATTGTTTGGGAAATTTATGAAAATTTAAATGATCATTTTTTTGGAACCCGCCTAGCAGGCGCCTCACCAACAAGCACAGACAACACAACTGTGGTAAATTTAATCCAGGACACCATTGGTGCTTGCTGCGGATTGATTCTAATCTTATTAAAGGCCCACTTCACCAGCAAATTAAAAAGTTAATTTACGAGAATAACAATCTGCCCTTCGGCTTGGCTCAGGGCAAGCTCTACAAACATATGAAAATAACCATTTGTGGGTCTATGCATTTTGCTAAAGAGATGCTAGAGTCCCAAAAATTACTGGAAGAATTGGGGCATGAAGCTATTGTGCCAATTGATACTTATGAATGCCTCGAAGATCCCAGCTTGAACGAATCAATTGAACACTGCCAAAAATTTGGAGATATCGACAAGGATCATTTTAATAAAATCGCTGCCAGTGATGCTATCTTGATTTTAAATTATCCTAAAAATGGCATAAGCGGATATGTTGGCGGCGCGGCCTTAACTGAATTGGGAGTAGCTCGACATTTGGACAAAAAAATATTTATTCTACACCAATTGCCAAGTGAAAAAGATTTACGTTATGCCCTGGAAATCAAGATAATGAAACCCATTATTTTAAACGGAGATCTAAATCAAATCAATAACGATACTTAACACTTAATTCTCTATACTATGAAAGGTAAAAAGATCACCACCGGCGTCAAACTGCCAAAGTTGAAGTGGCGTGAAAAAAAACAAAGGAAGAAATAGACTAAAAAGCCCTCCCCGATGGACAAGAAATTTTTGTAGAGACATGGCATGCCGTGTCTCTACGTGAATTACATTCATGCTGTCGGGAAGGGCTTTTTGCGTTAAGGAAATTTTTGTGCAAGAATATAAATATGAATTACCAATTTCATTATTTAACCAACCTTTGCTATCTGCTTAATAATAAAAATCAGGTGCTTTTGATTATGAAGAAAAAAGGTTTTGGAGCTGGCAAATGGAATGGTCCAGGCGGCAAAGTTAAACCAGGCGAAACTCCAGAACAAGCTGCCATTCGCGAAGTCGAGGAAGAAACGGGCTTAAAGCCTTTGACCTTGCAAAATTTAGGTTATATTGAATTTATTTGGCCACACAAACCAGAAAACAATCAAGTCTGCCATATTTTTTTAAGCAAAAAATTCACAGGCGACTTAAAAGAATCAGATGAATGCCTGCCCAAATGGTGGGATATTGATAAAATACCATTGAGCCAAATGTGGCCTGATGATTTTTACTGGCTCAAAGATGCCTTGGCTGGCAAAAAAACTAAATATAGATTTTTCTTTGATGAGAACCATAATTATTTAAAGCATGAAAAACTATGAACATTGAGTACGAAGCCACTTTTACCCAAATAAATAAAGAGGAAATGCGGAAAAAATTGAAAGAAGCCGGCGCGAAATTAATCCGGCCTGAATTTTTAATGCGCCGCCATGTTTACCAGCCACCAATTAAACTGAAAGAAGGCTGGTTAAGAGTCAGAGACGAGGGCGATAAAATCACCATGGCTTTAAAGCAGATGACTGGTAAAAAAATAACTGACCAAAAGGAAATTGAATTTGAGATCAGTGATTATGATGCTGCCTGCAAATTATTCGAAACAATTGGTTGCCATAATAAATCGTATCAAGAAACTTTAAGGGAAATCTGGCATTTAGATGATGTTGAAATCACCATTGATACCTGGCCCGGCTTAAAACCGATTTTAGAAATTGAGGGCAAGAATGAAAAAGATGTTAAAAGGATAGCTTCTGATCTTGGTTTTAAATGGGAAGATGCTATCTTTTGGTCAGCTGACGAAATTTACGAAAGAGAATTGGGCATACCCAGAGAGATTATTAATAACCAGACTCCGGAAATAACTTTTGAAAATCCTCCTAAAAAATATAAACAATAAATTTATGGAACAAGAATTTCGCTGTATCTTATCAAATCAGGAGGCCATGGACATTTTAAACAAAGCTAGAATTATTGCTTCTTATCATGCAGTTGATGAATACACGGGTTCAAAAAGAATCAGAGTAAAAAATTTTAACGAAGTAATTGAGGAAGATTATCCAACAGAAATTAAAGGCAAAACAGCGCGCATTGGGATGAAAATTCAACTACCAGACGTTAATGTGCCAACTTATTTAGAATTTAAAATCACTGATAAACAGTTTAGCCGTTGGGAAATTGAATTTGAAGGTGAACCACCCACGGAATTTAAAAACCGCGAAAATATCCGCGGCTGGCAAATTTTAATTGATCAAAAGAAATAAAAAATCGGCACGATTGATGTCATGGTGAGGCTCTCGAACCATGACATCAAAAATGTCGCACTTCGAGAACCTCAGTGTGACATTTTTATTACAATGCCGATTTTTTATTTCTTAACTTTAACCGCCTGTTTCCAAGCCATTTCAAAAAAATTGCGGTAAGAATTAATAATATCCTCGCTTTCAACCAAAATAACAAATAAATCTTTTTGCACTGAAAAAATCGCTAATTTGTTGCCGTAAATAATGTTGTCATTATTTATAAACTTTAAATCTTTTGGCATTAATCTCAATTGGTGATTGTGATTTTTATTTTTTTTAATGGCTTTAATGTATTCTATTTCACTGCCGTCTTGGGTAAGAATTTCACGTATTTTATAATTTTTATTTTTAGCTTCATTCAGCCAATAAACCATGGCATTTTGATAGGCCGAATTAAAATGCGCTAATGTGCCGTAACTTAAAACTTCCTTATATTTTTTTAAAGAATCTACAACTTCCCTGTAAATAACTTCTATCCCGCTCTTTCCTTCAAAAACCTGGATCTTTGGCTTTTGGGGGCGGATATTATATAAGCTTTCTAAATCTGGCAAAGCATTTTCCAACTTTTTTTCCTTTTCTTTAAAATAGCCGATTAACTTCTGGGGGGCAAGAGGGGAATAATAAGTCGCTTTGCGCGTTTTAGTCACGGCAATCAAACCTTCGCTGATCAACTTATCAAGAATAACATAAACAGTTGGCCTTTTTAAGCCGCTTTTTTTAGCGATATTAAAAGCAGTCTCCTGGCCCAATTGCAAACAGGCTAAATAGACCTTGGCTCCTTTGGGCTCTAAACCGATTGTTTCTAAAATAGTTTCTAGTTCCATATCTCCATTATATCACAAGTTTAATTTACTGTCAAGCTTATTGACAACAGTTATTATAATTTGTAATTAAAATCTTAATTTCTTGGCAAAAATTAGCAAAAAATACAAATTTTCACTGTCAAGACTCTTGACAATGATTTGAATATATGCTATACTCTAGAATCAAGGAGTAATAAAGATAAATTCTTTAAAACCCTGCCGTAGGCGGGAAAAATCAAAAGGGAGAGAAAGCAATGGCAAACATCTTTTTCGTGGCCACTAATGTCTTTGGAATTTTCTTTATGGGATCTATGCTGATTTTCCTCTACTGGGGGATTATCCCAAATCTGCGAGAAACAACGATCTATGAAAGGGTAAAAAGTACGTACCCTTACAAAGTCATGGTAGCTTCAGGAATCACGACCTTCATATTATTTTTAATCGGTGCTTTTCTCTGTCGCTCCTAAAATAAAAATCTAAGGGGATGAACCTTTCATCCCCACTTTCTAAAGCTTGGTAAGAAATTAACAGGCTTTAGAGAGCTTTGAAAAATTTTCAAGGCAAAATGGACATTGAAAACTGCCATAAGCGAAGCAAATCAAAAAAGGAGGGAAAAGATGTTATCGGCTAGCTTGACGATCGGTTTTATACTGATATTTACAGGATTAATTGGTCTTGAGATTCGCTATGGAGAAGGGCATCCTATTTGGGCAAATAAATCCAATGGAATGGATAATTTTTCGTTAATTTCATTGGGTTGTGTTCTCTTAGGGGCTGTTATTTTCTTGATAAGTCTTCGGCTTCTTTGTCTTTAAAACCCTGCCTTGGGCAAGAAAACTCAAAAAGCCCCGAACCACGTTGGATTCGGGACAGGGAGGAGAAAAATGGAAACGAGAAAGATTGCTTTGGCCTGCTTTATTGGGGGAATTTTGTGCGCAGTAGTGGCCTTGATTTTCGCGCCACAATACTGGACTATCGGACTGCTGGCTGGGTTTGCCGGCGGCTACATCAGTTACGAATTCCGCGAAGTCTGCAAGGCGATTCCCATTGCTTTGCGTGCCACTAGGGAAGAAATCTTAAAGACATTCGAGAGTGAAATCGCGGGAGTGAAAGTGTGGCTCCCTAAACCACACCCATTTGTCTATCCTTCAGTGATCGTGAGCGCACCCATCTACGTTTGGGTCATGGCTGGTTTGCTATCCGAAATACATTCATCACCCTTTATTGTGCAATGCATTATGGTCTGCCTCCTCGCAGTTGGTGTGCCGGTATTCTTTGTCGGACTTATTTATGTGGTGACCGTGCCCATTTTTACACTCGCGTTCATCGGCGCAAGGGCAGGGAAAAGGTGCTACTGGCAACCTTTCATAACGATTGGGGACAAGGAACTGGAAGCCCACATCCAAAAATTAAAGGGAAGAGGATACCGAGAAAAACCGCTTACTTATCTGAATGTGCTGCGTTGGTTTATAATCGGTCTCGGCGTCATAGCTCTTTTCTTTGTCTGGACGCTCTGGAAATATCTAGGCATCGGCTTCTGGCTAAGCCTGAAATTTATCGTCCGCTTTGGCTGGCAGCTTTTCAAACTCATTCATTCCCAAAAGCGCGTTCTTTGCGCTATTGACGGCACGCTTGGCGGAGCCATCAGTTATGCCTGGCTTTACACCACCTCAAGCGCTCCGGCTGGAAAAATCATTCTTGTGTTTTCTGGCGGACTGCTTGGAGCGGCCTTTGGCATTCTCAACTGGGAAATTGTTTCCAAACGCCTACTCCACGTACAGGTGAAAAATAACTGAAGATTACAACCGTCGGCAAAGATTCTGAAAAATCTAAAACCGCTCGGTAATTGAATTTTGGGGATGAATCCCATCCCCTTTTTCTAAAGCCCATTACAAAGTTATCCGCCGCCGCTCTTCGAGCTATGGCGGACAGTGGTGGGTTTTAGAAAGATTTGAAGAATTTAAATAAATAAAATAACTAATTTAATTAAAAAATTTATGAAAAAAATTATTATCGCTATTGTGGCAATTGTAATTGTGGTCGCAGTCGCCTATTTTGGCCTTAACCACATTACCAAATCTGCTCCGGTAGCGACCAATCCAGACCCAATTAAAATTGGCGTCATGATTTATCCGGATAGTGGGGCATTTTACATTGCCCAGGAAAAAGGTTTCTTTAAAAAGTACGGCGTCAATGTCGAATTGGTCGATATGCCAGTTGATAATGTGCTAGGGGCACTACAAGCAAATCAAGTCCAAATCGCTACACCGATGACTTCCGACATGATGACAATTGTTGCTGATGCTGGGATTAACGCCAAACAAATAATGATTCCCAGTAGTTCTGATGGTGCTGACGGCCTGCTTGTTTCAAACGATATTCAAAAAATATCAGACTTGAAAGGGAAAAAAGTTTATTTAACCCTTGGTTATCCAGAACATTTCTTTTTCCGCTATCTGGCAGAACAAAATGGCCTTTTGGCTAAGGACGTTGAACTTGTTAACTTAAATACTGAAGAAGTTGGTTCGTCATTTGCGGCAGGAAAAATCAATGCTGGTGTGACCTGGGAACCCTGGCTGTCAAAAGCAGCCCAGGAAAGTAAGGGCGGCAAAATTTTACTGACCAGCCATGATGTACCTGGAGTAATGGTTTGCACAGTAGCCGCCAGAACGGATTTAATCGAAAATCGACGCGAAGATATTAAAAAAATTATGCTGGCCTATTTTGATGCTGCCAGATGGTGGGACAATAATATTAATGAGGGCAATCAAATTGCGGCCAGACACTTCAATCTTACAATTGAAGAATTTGCGCCCTTAAAAAATAAAATTAAACTCGCGAATTTACAATACAATCTAGATAAATTCAATAAAAATCTGCCGCTAAATATCTATGAACTTACTAATAAAGCTTCGGATTATTATTTCCAAGACGGAATAATTAAATCAAAGGTTACAGGTGATCAAGTCACTGATGATTCTCTACTCCAGGAAATTCACCAATAAATTAAATAGTTAATTTAATTAAAAATTATGAAAAAAATTACTATCGCTATTGTGGCAATTGTAATTGTGGTCGCAGTCGCCTATTTTGGCCTTAACCACATTACCAAGTCTGCTCCGGTAGCGACGAACCAGGCCCCAATTAAAATCGGTATAGTAGCCTACCCGGATAACGGTATTTTTTATCTGGCTCAAGAAAAAGGATTTTTCAAGAAATACGGAGTTAATGTTGAATTAGTTCCAATATCGGCCGACGATAATTTTGCCGCACTGGAAGCGAATAAAATTCAAATGGTAGCGCCTTATTCTCCTGACACAATGACAATTGTCGCTGAATCGGGCATTGCAGCCAAACAAATCTTTGTGACCAGTATCTCGGATGGCGCAGATGGCCTTTTGACCACCAAAGATATTCAAAAAATTTCCGATTTAAAAGGCAAGGAAGTTTATTTGACTTACGGCTATCCCGAGCATTTCTTTTTTCGTTATCTGGCAGAAAAAAATGGGCTGGCCTATGACGATGTCAAATTGGTCAATATGGGTTCCGAAGAAATTGGCGCTGCTTTTGCCTCGGGGAAAATTAATGCCGGCATGACCTGGGAACCTTGGCTGACCAAAGGACTGGAACGAAAAGACGGCCAACTGCTAATTTCCAGCCATGATGTGCCGGGTGTAATCATGTCAGTAATGGTGGCCAGAAATGATGTGATCAAAGACAGGCGCACTGATGTGAAAAATATCATGCGCGCACTTCTTGATGCCTCTGCTTGGTGGGACAAGAACGTTGACGAAGGCAATGCCCTAACAGCAAAACAATTTAACTTACCGGTTGCCGACTTTACTGCCTTAAAGAAAGGTATTCAGCTAGCTAATCTTCAAACTAACCTGAATAAATTTGATAAGACAGCGCCTTTAAGCGTCTATGACGAGGTGACCAAAGCTGTAGATTATTACTTGCATGATGGAGTCATCAAAACCAAATTAACAGCCGAGTCAGTGACCGATTCATCCTTGATTAATGAACTTCGCTAATGAAACAGTATCTATTTAACAAACAGTTGTCGCGAGGCCAGCATTTATTACTGGCCTTTTTCGGAATTATCCTTTTAATTTCTATCTGGTCGGCACTTAGTTTTTCAGGCTTAGTAAAACCGCTTTTTTTGCCCACGCCGCTAACTGTCTTTAATTCTACGATCAGACTTTTTTTAGATTTTAATCTGCTGGGCGACATTCTGATCAGTCTTTATCGTATTTTTCTGGGGTTTTTACTGTCCGTAATCATCTCTATTCCTCTTGGAATTTATCTTGGCGTAAATAAAAAGGCTGAAGCTTTTTTTGATCCGCTTATTAGTTTTGCCCGTTACATCCCGACTTCAGCCTTTGTGCCGCTGCTGATTTTATGGCTGGGCATAGGAGATCTGCAAAAGGTAATTTTGCTGCTGATTGGCGTGGCTCCTTACCTTACTTTATTAATTTTCGATATAGTCTCAAACACCCAAAAAGAATATATTGAAGCCGCCTATACCTTGGGAGCAAAGCCAAAAGATATAATTACCAAAATTGTCATTCCACAATCGCTACCTGGTATTTGGGATTCTATGAGGATTGTAATGGGTGTGGGCTGGACAATTGTCCTTTTAGCGGAAATTGTAGCCGCTACATCCGGTTTAGGCTATCTGATTATCACCTCCCAAAGATTTTTGCAGACCGCAAATGTTATCGCCGCTATTTTTATCATCGGATTAATCGGGTTATTTACAGATTTATTATTTAAATTCACAGCCAAAAAATTCTTCCCTTGGCAAGAAAAAATTTAATATGCTGGAAATTCAAAATTTATCCAAAACTTACGGCAACGGTAAACAAGCAAAGGTAATTGATGACCTTTCCTTTGAAGTTGGCGATAAACAATTTATTGCCATTGTCGGGCCGAGCGGCTGCGGCAAAACAACACTTTTGAAAATAATTGCCGGGCTTCAGGCGCCAACAACAGGTGATATTATTTTGGATAATAATTCTGTAACAGGTCCAGGACAAGATAGGGGCATGATTTTTCAAGCCTTTACTCTTTTTCCTTGGCTAACTGTCAAAGATAACATCGGTTTCGGGCTAAAATTGCAAGGAGTCGGCCAGGAAGAAAAAGAAAAAATAGTTGCCTATTATTTGCAAGCAACCAACCTTGTTGATTTCGCTAATTTTTACCCGAAAGATTTATCAGGCGGCATGCAACAGAGAGTCGCCATTGCCCGCACTTTAGCCAATAACCCTAAAATCTTATTAATGGATGAACCATTTGGCTCCCTGGATTCGCAAACTCGGTCTTCAATGCAAGAATTTTTAACAAAGTTGTGGGAAACTGAACAAAAAACTATTTTATTTGTTACTCATGATGTCAAAGAGGCGATTTTTCTGGCTGATAAAGTTATTTTATTAGACTCCAGTCCTACTAAAATTAAAAAGGAATACACTATAGACTTTGCGCGCCCCAGAGTGCATGATTTAAAATTTTCAGAAAAATTCTTTAATCTAGAAAGAACTATCATTAAAGATTTGGAATCTTCAAGTATCGAGTTATGTAAATAAAAAATCGGCACGTGTAAAACACGTAGAGACCCCGCGCTGCGGGGTCTCTACAATAATATATTGTGCCGATTTTTTTATTCCCAATCTTTTATCTTTAAAGCCTCATCAGCCGCAGAAACTTGAGCTTCCTGCTTGCTGGTGCCTTCGCCTTTGGCGACTAATTCTTTTTTCAGAAAAACGCCGATCAAAAAATGCTTGGCATGATCTGGCCCAGATTCTTCCAGAACTTTATAAGTCGGAGTCACGCCTTCCCTTTCCTGGGCAATTTCCTGAAAACGGCTTTTGGGATCCTGATACAATTTGTGTTCTAGAATATAAGGCAGTTTGCTAATAATTTTTTCAGCCACAAACTCCTGGACTGCTTCATAATCTTTATCCAAATAAAGCGCGCCAATAATGGCTTCCATGGCATTGGCCAAAATGTATTGGCGAGCCTTGGTATCTTTATCCTTTTCTTCGCCCTTGCTTAAATAAAGAAATTTTTCCACATCTAATTTCTGGGCGATCTCGGAAAGCATTTTGGCATTGACTAAGGAAGCGCGCCAGTTGGTCAGCTCGCCTTCTGGATTGGGATAATTTTTATACAGATATTCGGTTACTACTAATTCCAAAACTGCATCGCCCAAAAACTCCAATCGTTCATTATGGTCTAGCTTAAATTCCGGATGTTCATTTAAATAAGAACGGTGCACCAAAGCCTGTTTTAGCAAATCCTTGTTATCAAATTTCACCTTTAAAATTTTTTCTAGTTTTTCAAATTCTTTCATGTTATTAGCTTATTGCCTGCCTGCCGGGCAGGCGGGCTAATAGCCTACAGCGTATGGCTTATAGAAAAATGTTTGCTATTTGCCATCCGCCATTTGCTATTTGCTGATTTAATTATTCAATTTACTATTTCCTAATGCCTATTTCCTAATTACCAATCCTATTCTTTGATCTGCCCCTTTTCAGCCATTTCTTTATAAATAGCGCCCAAGACACCGTTAACGAACTTGCCTGATGATTCGCCGCCAAAAGCCTTGGCCACTTCAATAGCTTCGTTAATGGCTACCTTGGATGGGATATCAGGATCAAATTTTAATTCAAAAATGCCAATTCTTAAAATATTACGGTCAATGATGGTAATTTGTTCAAGTGGCCATTCAGTGGCGTATTTTATGATCAAATCATCTATTTCCTGATGATTTTTTATCACGCCTTCTACTAAATGTTTGGCAAAACCTTCATCATCAAAGCCAGGCGCAAACTCATTCAAATTGTATTTAAGCAAATCTTCTAAACTTTTTTCCTTTTGGCCATTAAAATCCCAGACATAAAGAGTCTGCATGGCAATAGTGCGAGCCAAATGACGATTAGCCATAAGTAATCAATGAATGTTTAAACACGAAAATATAATCACGAAATCACACTAAAAATTTTGTGCTATTTCGTGTGAAAATTTAGTGGTTCTGTTCCTTTTCAGCTGTTTTAGCTTTTTGCTTTTTTAATTTTTTTTCTTCCTTTTTATCTAATTTTGATTTGAAAATCTCGCGATTTTTATAGGTGCCGCAAAAACCACAGACCTGATGAGGCAATTTAGGATGTTTGCATTTGGGACATGAAACAGTTTTCACTCTTTTTAAAGCAAAATGGGCTGCTCTTTTTCTTTTCTCGCTTCTTGGCCTCCTTTTAGCCGGGACTGACATAAGATAAATAATTAATAAATAAAAAAATTGTAAGATCAATTACAATTATAAAGTATTATAAGCTAATTTTCAATTTTAGGCAAGGCCAAACTGCCTCTAAGTGTCCTTGACATAAATGAACAAATTGTTAAGATAGGATTACAAACAAAAAGGAGGGGAAAATGGCAAGTTTAATATTTCATGCAGCGCCGGCCGATAAGGCTGGGCTAAGGAAAGCTCTTGAAGAGCTGGCAAATGAACATCGTTGCGAACTGCATATTGGCCCGCCCCTTGAAGCCGGCCGCAAGCTCTGGCTCTGTGGCCCAGCTGAAGCTCTCTTGGAAATTCAGAAAAAACTCCATGACCAAAAACTGCCCGAGGGCTGCTTCCTGGAACAAGACTGGGTTGATGAGGAAGGGAGGGTTCGGCAATGAATCAAAAGGAAATCAAGCATTTAGCAAATGAGGAGTTGCTGCGCCATCTTATTGGCAGCGCGCAAATGAGTATGGCCTGTACTTTACAAAATCTTGCCCGAGGAGAAAAAAGGAATAAACTAGATGTGAGACGCCTAGCGGCGGAACTCCTTAGGCGACTTAACTTTGAAAGTTATAAATCTGCCAGAGCATTAAGGAGTACCCTTAAAAGAACAAAAATGGGCCTTTGGTTTCCGCATTGCCAAGGCCCAGCTTAAATCCCATCTCGCGCCCAAGCGCGAGATTTTTTTATTCCCAACCAAAAAAGGGCGAAAATGCCATTTGTCCTTAACTGTCATCCTGCCTGCGCAGGCCGTAGCCTGCTTCGGCAGGCGAAGGCCTGAGCCTGTCGAAGGATCTATAACATTCACAGATTCTTCACTCCGTTCAGAATGACAAATGGCATTTTCGCCCTTTTGCTATTTTTAAATCAAAGTAATATTGGCGACTTTATCTTTAGGATCCTTAAGCTTCATTAAGCGCACGCCTTGGGTGGCTCGACCTAATCGATTCACTGTCTTTAAAGGCAAACGAATCACCTGACCATGAGCCGAGATAATAATCATGTCCCGATCCAAATCTTTATTATTAATTAAGCGTGCACCCATGACTTTTCCAGTCTTGGAATTTATTTTTGCAGTTTTAATGCCAGTGCCGCCCCGGCCCTGAATGCGGTATTCAGTAATGCCAGTTCGTTTGCCATAACCGTTTTCCATGACAACCAATAAATCCAGGTTGGCATCATTAACTGACTTTTCATTGACATCCATGCGCACGGCAAAATCTTCATTTTTCAATCTTATGCCCCGCACGCCCGAAGCTGCTCTACCCATGGCCCTAACATTTTTTTCTTTAAAACGCACTGACATGCCATTGGAAGTCACAATTACTATCTCATCACTGCCCGTCGAGGGTCTAGCCCAGAGTAAAACATCGCCTTGTTTTAATTTAATGGCAATCAAGCCGCTCTTTCTCACCTTAGTTATTTCCTGAATATCAACTTTTTTAATCAGACCTTTTTTAGTGACCAAAACTAAAAATTTATATTCGCTCAAATCAGCCAAATCAAGAATTGAAGTAACTTTTTCATGTGGCGCCAATTGCAAGAAGTTAACCAAGGCCTGCCCTTTGGCTGTTCGAGTTGTCTGCGGCACTTCATAAGCCTTGAGCTGGAAGACGCGACCGCTCGTGGTAAAGAAAAGCAAATCAGAATGTGTCGTGGTAGTAAAAAATTGTTCAACTACATCTTCTTCTTTAGTGGTTAAGCCGATTACTCCTTTGCCGCCGCGTGCCTGCGTCTTAAAAGTATCAGTCGGCAATCTCTTGATATAGCCGTCCTGAGTTACGATCACAATGGTCGGCTCATTAGGGATTAAATCCTTGACCGAAAATTCATTGACAGGAGATTTTACAATTTCCGTACGCCTCTCATCCCCATATTTGGCTTTCAAGTCAGCTAAATCTTTTTTAATGATATTTAAAATCTTTTGGCGCGACTTCAAAATGCCTTCTAATTCCTCAATTAATTTTCTTTTCTCTTTTAATTCGTCAGTTAGTTTCTGGCGCTCCAGATTCGCCAGTTGCTGCAAGCGCATTTCCAAAATAGCCACGGCCTGCACCTCAGTAAATTTGAACTTCTTTATTAAATTAACCTTGGCCTCGTCCTTATCTTTGGATTTTTTAATAGTTTCAATAACACGATCAATGTCTTTCAAGGCTTTGACCAAGCCTTCCAAAATATGGGCGCGTTCCTTGGCCTTATTCAAATCAAATTCAGTTCGGCGGCGAATTACTAATTCGCGATGCTTAATATATTCTTCCAAAATCATCTTTAAAGTCAAAACTCTGGGCTGGATACCATCAACTAAAGCCAAGGCATTAACATGAAAAGTATCTTGCAAGGAAGTTAGTTTGAATATTTGATTTAAAATTTTCTTGGGATAAGATTCTTTTTTCAGTTCAATCACGATCCGAACGCCATCCCTATTAGAAGATTCGTCTCTCAAATCCTTGATGTCCTTAATTTTTTTGTCGCGGACTAAATCAGCAATTTTTTCCACTAAAGTAGCTTTGTTTACCTGATAAGGAATTTCCGTAATGATAATTCTGAATCTGCCGCCCTTGCCTTCCACAATTTCCGCTTTACCACGCATCACAATGCTGCCCCTGCCTGTGGCATAAGCCCGCTGAATTTCATTGATATCATAAATAATGCCGCCAGTGGGGAAATCCGGGCCTTTAATGTATTTCATTAAATCTTCAACCGTCGCCTTAGGATTATCAACTAAATAAGTAATGCCATCGCATAACTCGCTTAAATTATGAGGCGGCATATTAGTGGCCATACCAACGGCAATGCCCATGGTGCCGTTTAACAGCAAGTTCGGCAGTTTGGCTGGCAAAACTAAGGGTTCATTATGACTGCCGTCAAAATTTGGCACAAAATCAACTGTTTGCTTATCAATATCAAGCAACATTTCTTCAGCCAAAGATTTTAACTTTGCTTCAGTGTAACGATAAGCAGCAGCGCCATCACCATCCATTGAGCCAAAGTTGCCTTGTCCCCAGACCAAAGGATAACGCATGGAAAAATCTTGCGCCATTCTAACCATGGAATCATAAACAGCCACATCACCATGCGGATGATATTTACCCAAAACTTCACCGACGATTGTGGCTGACTTTCTAAATTTGGCAGTTGATTTCAAGCCAACATCCCACATAGCATACAAAATTCTGCGATGCACTGGTTTTAAGCCATCACGCACATCTGGCAAGGCGCGCGAAACTATGACAGACATGGCATAATCTAAATAAGAAGTCTGCATTTCTTCAACTAAAGAAGTCTCTTCCAACTTGCCGACATTGGTTATTTCCCTGCTTGGCGCTTCTTTAGCAACCTCATCATCCTTTTCTGCTTGGGATTCCTGCTGCGGAGCAATTTTGGGCTTTTTAACTTCTTTCCTGATCTCAATCTTGGCCGGACTTTTCTTTTTAATTATTTTTTTCTTAGGCGACATCTTTATTTCGCTTGGTTAGTATTTAAATTCCCATCAAGATTTAAGTTTTCTAGGCGACTTTTAATTTTATTGGCCACATCTTTTTTTAAAATTGCCGTAATTATTGGCAATCTTAATTGATTGGGCAAATTAATAAGTGCTTGCCCCTGTTGCCCTAGATAGTTTTTTAAATTGCCGAAATCTGATTTTATTTGCTCAATCTGTTGATCAAACCCAAACTGATCATTTGTTTTATTTACGTTCATTTTGCCAGTTAAGTTTTGACTCAAGCTAATTCTAGCCGCTAAAAACCAAAAAACTACTATGACTGCCATTATGGCTACTATTGAAGTATACATAATAATATTTTTTTGGCGGGCGGTCATGCCATCTTTTTCAATTTCTTGGTCTTCCTCAACAACTAATTCAGGCTGACTTATTTCCTCTTCAATTTGCTCAAAGTCAAAGGTTCCAAAATCAGAACCTGATGCTTCCGGATTAAAAAATTCTTCTGGCTCGCTAGTAATTGCTGGCGTCTCCACATAGCTACTGCTAATTTCAGGCTCTTCATTAATTATTTCTTTAACAAAAATACGCTGGCCTTTTAAATCAGCTTGACGGAGAACCTTCTTTTTTCTGCTTTTGGCCTGCGTTGGCTTTTTCCTTACTAACTTTTTCTTAATAATTTTTTTTGCTTTCTTTTTTGCCATAAGAATTAATTAAGCAATGCTTAAAATAACAACTTTTGTTTCTTCTTGAGGCAAATCCTTTTTGCTTATTTTCAATTTATCTAATTTCTCTATTTGAGCCACGCCAAATTCCTTCAAAAACTTGTCAACTGGATCCAATTTAACGGTCAGCCCGGGGACCTTGTAGTGCATGGGAATAACAATACGCGGTTGGACCTGGCTGATAATTTTCACTGCTTGGATGCCATCAATTGTGTAGGTCCCACCCACTGGAATCATTAAAATGTCTACGCCTTCTAAAATTTCTAATTGTTCCGGCGTCAGAGCTTCTTGCCCCAAATCACTCAAATGGGCAATCTTCACACCTTCCATTTCAATTAAATAAATGGTGATTTTACCGCCAATACTGCCGGCCTTATTGTCATGCCAGGCTGGTATGCCGTAAATAAAAACGTTTTTTACTTCATATTCACCCGGTCCATCAATAATGTACGGGTCACCCTTAATCGCTTCCGCATTGCTGTGATCTTCATGCTCATGGCTAATTAAAAGAATATCAGCCTGAAATTTAGGCATTTTTAAACCAGTTTTGTCATGAGGATCAATGGCGACCGTCACTTCCTTGTCCTGAATTTTAAAGGCTGATTGGCCCAACCAGCTAATTATCATATTTTTAGTGAAAAAATAAGTAAAATTATTAAACTAAGGATTAAGTTTGAAGTGCTTAATCCTTATATCTACTAAAATTTTAGCATAATCTTAAAAATAAATAAAGGGTCAAAAGCTGCAAATTTTCCTTACTTATCATCAGAAAAAAGAGGCAACGGTCTATTCATTCTGCCCAATATAGGCTGGGTTGAATTAATTTAAGGCTAAACCATAAACAAGCTTGACATTTTAAAACGAATTGGCTAAACTCAAGATACTTAGAATCTAATTAATTCTTCTGCAACTTGCAGGAGAACTTGCTCAAGCAGAGACAAGCTTAGCAGGTTAACCTTAAATAAGTTCTCCCATTTTAAGGAGAATCATTTATTTTAAAAGGATACTAATCTACTAATCTGCTGCGAATCTACGAATTTAACATAATTTTATCTGTAGATCTGTAGCCAATCCGTAGATCTGTAACATTTATTATGAAAGACAAAAACACGATAAAACAAACCAATTCCGAGTTTGATAAGCTGATGAATGATCCGGCCTATCTTAAATTACCCAAAGTTGGTGATGTGATTAAAGGTAAGGTTGTTAATGCTTCCAAGGCCGAGGTACGTTTAGATATTGATGGCATAAAAACCGGCATTGTGAGGGGTCGCGAACTTTACAATGAATCAGAAGAATATGGCCATCTCAAAGCTGGCGATTTTGTGGAGGCCACAGTCATTGAACTGGAAAATGAACATGGCGAATTGGAACTTTCTTTCCGCTATGCGGGCCAGCAAAAAGCCTGGGATGGTTTAAGAGATTTAATGAAGAGCCAGCAAATTATTCCTATTAAAATTAGTGATGCCAATAAAGGTGGCTTAATGGTTAAGATCGGCCACATTACTGGCTTTTTGCCAGTCTCCCAATTAATTCCCGAACATTATCCTAGAGTCGAAGGTGGCGACAAATCAAAAATTTTGGATTTCTTGAAAAAATTTATCAACCAACCCTTAAAAGTAAAAGTTATTGACGTTGATGAAAAAGATGAAAAATTAATTGTTTCAGAAAAAGCAGCCTGGGAAGAAGTCCAAGAAAAAGCTGTTTCCAAATATAAAGTTGGCGATAAGGTTAAAGGAAAAATTACCGCAGTCACTGATTTTGGCGCCTTTATTGAATTTGGCGATAAGATGGAGGGGTTGGCTCATATTTCTGAATTGGCCTGGCAGAGAATTGATGATCCGCGCGATGTGGTTAAGGTTGGCGATGTTGTTGATGCGGAAATTATTAATATTGAAGGCACTAAAATTTTCTTGTCCATGAAAAAATTAAAAGAAGATCCCTGGAAAGATGTTAATGAAAAATATAAAGTTGGCGATCTGGTCAAGGGTAAAATTTTAAAAGCCAATCCTTTTGGTTTATTTGTCGAGCTTGATAAGGATATCCATGGTCTGGCTCATATTTCTGAACTTTCCGACAAACCAGTAACTGACATTAATGAAATTGCTAAGCCTGGTTCTGAACTAAAATTTAGAATAATTTCCATTGAACCTAAAGACCATCGTTTAGGCTTAAGCTTAAAAGCACCCAAAGAAAAACCTGCCAACGAGACCAAAGAGAAAACAGAAGCCAAGGAGAAAACTGAAGCTAAGGAAGCAAAACCAGAAAAGGAAAAAAAGGCTGAAAAAGCTGAAGCCAAAAAAGAAACTCGGGAAGAAAAACCTGAAGAGAAAAAAACTGAAATAGAAAAGAAAGTAGAGAAAAACGAACCAAAGGAAGAAGAAAAAATTGAAAAAAAGAAAGAAAAAACCGCAGTCAAGAAAAAAGAAACTGAGAAAAAGAGTAAACCGAAAAAATAGACTATCAAGGCGCCCCGACGTATGTTGGGGCGCCTTTTATTTTGTCGCAAAGTGACCCCTTTGGGGCTAACTTTAAATAAATTTACTCAATTTACCACCTCAAACTCTTGACACTTTTTTTAAAATATGCTAAGATTTTTTTACATTGAACTTTTCGGGAAAATGCTTACGCAAAGGTGCCACTAGGTGGCAACTCTCACCCCAACAAAAGGAGAAAAAGGATGAGAACAAGAGATGGCCCGAAATTGACGTGCTTTTTCCTCAAGACTGCGATCGTCGCGAACGAGCTCCCGGGCACCGAGAACACCTAGCCCAGACCGGCTCCCACGCCAACTCCGCGCGCCTAAAACGGCGGCGCGGACACCAAACCACGAGAGAGGTAACAAGAAGATGAAGAAATTCATTCCCCCCGGCTTCGGCCACGCTTACAACGACTTGAGCAAGAAGTCGACCGTCGCGATCCAGGACACCTGCGGCTCCGGCGCCACCTTCATCGGCCACGCCACCGGCCACGCCAACCTCCAGACCAGGACCATGGTCCAGAAGATCGGCTGACGCCGGCCCCAATAAGGGCGACCAGTCCTTAAAGGGGTCAATCAACGCGCGAACAATAGTAGCACCATGTGCTACTTTTTAATTTGCCCTAATTGACAATTTCCCTGTCTTTTGCTAAATTCCATCTGCCAAAGGGTATCTATTGCCCAGAAAGGAGAGTGGCAAACTTGGCCAAAAAGAAAAAACGCGGCCGCAAGCCCAAACCCAGATAAGCGGTGGGCCGGCAACTTCTATGCATGAACATCTATGTCAGGACAGCACTCGCTGTCCTTTTAATATACCTAAATTTTGCACTTTACATTTTGAATTCTAAAATTTTATCCCCCAAAATTTATTGACTGCTTTTTTCTCACTTGCTATAATAATTTTTATATAGTAGGGAAACGGGATGGGAACTAAATGACCCTAGCACAATTGCTTAGCCAGAAAGGAGGGGGAAAGAAAAAATAAAAAAATACTGACTTGCGGCTCTAGTTTTCATGGACTGGCACCTGGTTAGACATATTTAAAGTCCGTGAGTGGGGATCTTAAACCGAGGTGCAAACCTCAAAGACATGAGCAAAGAAGGAGACCTTGCCATGAAGAGATTCAGGAACCATTCGGACGGGACGAAACACAAGAAGAAGATGCTCGGCCTCATGATGAAGGCGGAGAACAGCGGCACGATGGACCTGGGCCAGACGTTCGGGGGCACCTGATCAAAGACGCCCGATCAAATGCCCTCAACTTTACAGGACGAGGGGACGACCACAAGGTCGCCCCTCTTTTAATTTTGTTTACAAACAATGCTATACTACAACTAGCAAATGGCTTATAGATAATGGCCATTTGCAATAAGCTATTTGCCATATGCAACTACATTTCTACGGCGGAGCCAAGGTTGTCACTGGCTCAAATTACTTAATCAAAGTCGGCTCCAGACAAATTTTAGTTGACTGCGGCTTATTCCAAGGGCCGCCTGAATTAGATGAATTAAATTATCTTGATTTTCCCTATAATCCCAAAGATATTGAATTTGTTTTTATTACTCATTCCCATTTAGACCATTGCGGCCGCTTGGCTAAGCTGGTTAAGCACGGCTTTAAAGGGCAAATCATCTGCACTGCGCCAACCCAGGATTTAATGGCCGTGGCTTTGGAAGATGCTGTTCATTTAATGGCTGAGGATGCCAGAGAGAAAAACCTAGCACCCATTTTTGATCAAGCGGATTTGCAAAACATGCTGGAACTGATTAAACCCTTTGCCTATGATGAAAAAATAAAATTAAATGAGAATCTAGAATTTTGTTTGCGCGACGCTGGCCATATTTTGGGCTCTAGTATTGTGGAACTTTGGCTGACTGAAAATGGCCAAACCAAAAAATGCGTTTTTACTGGCGACTTGGGCAATCCACCGACACCTTTATTAAAGCCGATATTCCAGATTGATCAGACTGATTACTTAATTATTGAATCAGCCTATGGCGACCGTTTGCATGAAAGCAAAAAACAAAGAAATGCTCTCTTACAGGAAACAATTCAGAAATTAATAGACAGGAAAGGAGTTCTATTGATCCCTTCCTTTGCCATTGAACGCACCCAGGAATTGCTTTATGAATTAAATGATATGGTTGAAAATCACCGTATCCCGCCAGTCCCAATTTTTATTGACAGCCCTCTGGCCATTAAAATTACCGCTGTCTACAAAAAGCATGAAAAGTATTTTAATAAAAAAACCCGTTACATCATAGATTCTGGCGATGATATTTTCACTTTTCCCGGCTTAAGATTCACCGAAACCAAAGAAGAATCAAAAACCATTATTCGCGTGCCCCAGCCCAAAATTATAATTGCGGGCAGCGGTATGTCCACAGGTGGCCGCATTCTTTTCCATGAAAAAGAATATCTGCCTGACCCCAATAATTGTTTGCTGATCATTGGCTTTCAGGTTGAAGGCACGCTGGGCCGCAAAATTTTAGATGGCTTACCAATTGTCAGTATCCTAGGCCAAGATGTTAAAAATAAAGCTGAGCTCAAAGCCATTGGCGGTTATTCAGCTCATGCTGACCAAAAGCAACTTTACAATTTTGTAGCTAAAATAAAAAAACCTATCCAAGAAGTATTTGTTGTTCAAGGTGAAAAAAATCCAGCTGAAATTTTTAAGAATTTGCTAGTTGCCAAATTAAAAATTACTGCCAGTGTACCTAAATATGAAGAAAGTGTTGAGCTTTAAATTTTTTCTAACTAAAAACCGCGCCTAAAAAAGAATCCAACGCGGTTTTTTAAATTAATTCGCTAAAATTTTAAATTTATTTCTGCTCTGGCTGATTAACTTTTACGCTGACAAAAGCTTTATTCTTTAAGCCAATCATGCGAACCAGATACCTGACAGCATCAATGTTCCTGCCTTCTTTGCCAATAACCGTGCCTAGATCTTCCTGGTCAACATCAATTGTTAACAAAACGCCACGCTCATTTACCATCCTGCTGACCTTAACCTTTTTGGGGTTATTCACAATCATTTTAACCAAAGTTTCTAAAAATTTCTTGTCCTGGTCCATAAAACATCTTTAATGAATTAGGCTATATTAATTGAGTAATCTTAGCCAAATCCTAGCTTCATCATACTATATTATATTGCAAAAATAAAGTGGATTGTCAATGTTTTTACAGTTTGGCAACTTTTCAAAAAAATGCTAATTTGCCCTTGATATTTCACTATTTCCTTAGAATTCTGTATAATATAACTATCCTTTCATTTATTAATAATTAAATAGCTTTAAAAATTATGGCTAAAATGACCAAATCTCAAACCTTGGCTGCCTTGGCTGAAAGCACCAACCTGAAGAAAAAAGAGGTGGAAGCAGTCTTAATGGCAATGGTTGAACTGTCATACAAAGAGGTCAAGAAAAATGGCGTCTTTGCAATCCCAGGCTTGGGCAAGTTTGTTAAGGTGCACAGAAAAGAAAGAATGGGCAGAAACCCAGCCACCGGCGCTTCAATCAAGATCCCAGCCAAGACTGTGGTGAAATTCAGAGTGGCAAAAGCTGCCAAAGAAGCTGTTTTGTAAAATTTTACAAGATCACAAAAAACAATCCCGCGTTGCGGGATTGTTTTTTTATCCACAAAACTTAATTCTTCTTGTCATGTTTTTTAGACAAAAAATCAGCCTGGCATTTTGTAGAGACATGCCATGGCGTGTCTCTACAAAAAATACGTTTTTAATAAAATGCAAAGGCTGATTTTTTATAATTTGTGTAAAGTTTTTATAACCATGTTTAACAAAAATTTAAGGCGAATTCATATTGACCCGTCAGTCACAGTTGCCATAATAAAATTATAAACAAAAATAAAAATTAAAGACCCGAGCTGTCATGCTGACCATTCGGTAAACTCATGGCAAGGCAAGAGTTTACACTGAGCCTGCCGAAGTGAAGTATAAAGCAAGGGTGAAGGGGGACTATGAAAATTAAATTAAAATTCGTTTTTATCCTAACTGCTCTTTTGTTGGGATTTTTTATTTGGCCGCAAACAGCCAAGGCGGCTGATCCTGATATTGTTATTTCTGAAATCGGCGCCTATGAAACCAGTGACCAGGAATGGCTGGAAATTTTTAATAAAGGGGCTGAGCAAGTTGATCTGACCGGCTGGAAATTTTACGAGGATCAAACCAATCACAAGCTCAATGCCTTTCAAAATGATTTAATTATTGACCCAGGTGAATACGCCATTATTGCCAATGTGGCTGACAAATTTAAAGCCAGTCATCCTGATTTTTCTGGCGCAATTATTGACAGCTCCTGGTCTTCGCTTAAAGAAAGTGGCGAAGAGATTGGTTTAAAAAATTCCCAATTAGACATTATTGAACTTTTTACTTACTTAGCCTGCCCCAATACTTCCTTGCAAAGAATCGATGAAAGTCTAAATGATTATACAGTTGCCAACTGGCAAGTGCATGCCGCTAGCAATTCTGCTGGCCGAGCCAATGAATTTCCCAGCCAAAACAATAACGGCGATGAAAACCAAAATTCAACAGACAATGACCAAAATAATAACGACCAAAATCCGCCAGCTGATAACCAGGGTAGTACTGATAATAATGATAATCAAACTCCACCGCCAGATAACCAAAATAATGACAGCGGTAATAATGATGAGGACAATAATAGCCAAAACAATAATCAGGGCAATCAAAATCAGCCTACCTCTGATAATCAATTTGACCCAACTAAAATTGTTTCAGTTGGTTCAATCCTAATTAATGAATTTGTCTCTGATCCAGCTGACGGCGAAGTCGAATGGATTGAACTTTACAACACCAATCTCTTTGATGTGGATTTAACTGGCTGGAAAATTCTGGATGGCGCGGAGACTGAAACGACTTTAAATGGGATAATGGGTTCCAATCCAGAAAATCATTATTTTGTCATTGAAAAACCTAAAGGCCGCTTAAATAATGCGGGCGATGCCATAATTTTAAAAAATAAAAACAATGACATTATTGATGCGGTTTATTATGGCAATTGGAAAAGTCCAAATCCCGAAAGCAATGCTCCCGTTGCCAATGACCCGAATTCCGTGGCTAGGATTTTTGATGGCGCCAATACCTGGAATAACAAGAATGACTTTGTCATTACCACTACGCCAACTAAAGACGCGCCAAATATTATTTCTTTAACAGAGGAAGAGAGAAAACAAGCTCAAGAGAATACCAATCCAGAAAGTTCTAGCCAATCATCTGAAACTAAAATTCTCATTAATGAACTTTATCCCAATCCGCCAGGTTCTGATTTGGAAAATGAGTTTATTGAGCTAAAAAATGCTGGCTTAAATGATGTGGATCTAAACAATTGGCAAATCAAAAACACTGAGAAACAAACCTACAAAATTAATGGTCAAGACTTTACTAGTACAATCTTAAGCCCAAATCAATTCCTGACTATTAGCCGCAAAACTAGCAAACTGGTTTTAAACAATCGCCGGGAAACAATCAAATTGCTCAACACAGATGATAAAACCATCCAGACAGTAAAATATAGCGAAGATGACAATGTCACAGAAGATACTAGCTATGCTCTGGATCTTAATAATAATTGGGTCTGGACAACTACAGCCACGCCCAATGAAGAAAACATTATTAACCCTTTAAATCATGCCCCGGAAATTGAAATCTATTGTCCCAAAGAAGCAGAAATCGGAGAAAAAATCACTTGCGACGCCTCAGATTCATATGACCCAGACAATGATCCGCTAAATTTTTCCTGGGTAGTGGAAGACCAAGAAAACCCAGGTGCTATTTTACAGCATCAATTCCAGCAAAAAGGCAGCTACAAAATAACACTTAATTGCAGTGATGGCCAAGCTGAAAGTAAAGAAACGCAAACTATTAAAATTAAAGTTCCCCAAAGTGAGCTTGACCAAGCCACAGTTAAAATTAGTAGCCTAAAAACATCAACGACAAAAACAAATAAAAATGAGGCTCTCCAGGGCCTAGTCTCTGTGCTGCCCAATACCTTTGCTAAGAACTTGATTTATTTAGCTGAGCCAAACATTCAAGTTTATTTAGCTAAGGGCGATTGGCCAAAATTGCAACTAGGTGATTTGGTTTCTGTGTTTGGAACTACAGCAACTAGTAGCGGCGAACAGAGAATCAAATTAGCCGGTGCTCAAGATATCCAAGTCCTTAATAATCAAAAGCCACCAGAACCAAAGGTTATCAAAGCTAAGGACGTAACAAAAGAGTTAGTTAGTGGTTTAGTGCAAATAAGCGGGCGAATAATAAAAAAAGAAAGTACTACTTTATATCTTCAGGATGAAACCGGCCGGGCCATAATTTATCTTAAACCCAGCACTAAAATTAATAAGGATGCCTATAGCGAAGGGCAAAACCTAACCATAACTGGCATCCTCAAACCTAAAGGTGCAGACTTAGTTATTTATCCCAGATCATCCGATGACATTGTGCCGGTTAATCCAGCTAACCCAGAAAAAACTGTAACTAAAGTGCCAGCAAACTATTTAAGCCGGAGGGTATTAAAATACCTTATTGCCAGTTTCATATTTTTAAGCCTTGGCCTGGCCCTAGTTTTTTACAAAAGCAAAAGGTCTCGCCCAATAACTGCGACGAGACCTAAGATCTAGACTGCTCCTTTTTTAAGGAGCGGATCTGCCAACGCTCCCACCTTCTGTTCTGGATTTGGTAAATCCCAAAGTCGCATTGCAGTAATAACAGAATTGGCGCAAGATCTTGCGAGGCGCAAAAAAGGAATGCCATTTTATTGAAATCAGAAGAAGAAAATGTTTCATTTTACACCCTCCTTTATTGTTTTCTTTTACAATAACCCCTTAGCCTATCAGCAAAAAAGATAGTTGTCAATAGAAAAATCTCTTAAAAAGACAAACTCCCCAAGCGAATGATATCACGAGGGGAGTTACCGGATGATCCGGATTGGCGGGAAAGATTAGGAAGGGATAATGGCAGGATCGTGGGATCTAGAATTGATCCCGATGGGGTTTTCAGATGGCCGCACGCATGTGCGCCGGAACCTCGAGATAAACCGCATGCAAGGTTTCGAACTTGCCCCAGCCACTGACAAAGTTGCTGATAGCGCTGGCGAGTCTCGCAGCCAAGCTCACATTAACGAGCCGGGCCAAAGAGATGGAATCCAAGAGAATTTTCAGCTTCTCAACTTCAGACATCCCAGCCTCCTTTCTAATTATTGACCAATCATAAATAATATCACAAAAATACTATTCTGTCAAGTATTTAGGCCTAATTTCTTAAAATCTAAAATCCGAATGCCAAATTCCGAATAAAAAATATTAATAAAAACAATGGCTTTGCAAACAAAAATATTTGATATAGAGAAGAGAACTTATAATTTTGCCCTCGAAATAATTAACCTGGTAAATAAATTTCGGCAAACAACAGTCGCCTTCATTTTAGGCAAACAAATTATTAGATCAGGAACCTCTATAAATTCAAATTTAATTCATGCGAAAAGCTCATTAACCAAAAAAGAGTTTGTCTACTATTTAAACAATGCGAAAAAAGAGGCGAAAGAAACAAAAAGTTGGCTGCAAATGATTACTGATTCTGGATTAGTTCCCCACATAAAAGGCCAGGATTTAATAAATGAAAACGAAGAAATAATAAAAATCTTAGTTAAAAGTGTAAAAAAATCGCAAAATCTAATTTAAAAAATTCAGATTTCGGAATTCAGAATTCAGAATTGATTAATAATAATTCCCGGGATATATGTTCTTTGACAATTAAATACTGCTAATTAAAAACAAAAATTAAATTAAATCTATGCAAAAAGCAAAAAGCATTTTTGAGAATTTTTCTGAAAAATTCCCAATTCTAAACAAAACTTATGAGCTTTACCAAGAAGCTGCTGAAATCTCCAAAAATGAAGAAAACACCTTAAGAAAGAGTTCGGAAATTACAATTTTGGAAATCTTAGAATTAATCGTGATTGCCACTCGGCAGAGTAAGGAGGAAAAAAAGAATACCTTAAAACAGACTTTGCGCAAATTGGATACCTTAAGGGTCTTTGCCAATATGGCCAAAGAATTAAAGGCTGTAAGCGAAGCTAAATATAATGCTTTTTTAACAGCCTCCGAGTCAGTCAGTAAAATGGTTGGCGGCTGGCTAAAAGCGGTCAATACTGCTACTGCTTCTGCCAAATAAAAAAATTAATCCCCTGCCTCGCGGGGGATTTTTTTTGACAAAAATCCTAATTTGCGTTAAATTCTATTGATAGTTTCCCAGGCAAAAAAAAGAAAAGGAGGGAACATGCTGGTTATCGGCCAAGAAATCTTTAAGCAACGAAAGATGATAAGAAGGAGGGATTGCGGTAATGGTAAAAAATTTGCCTTGATTTGCGGCTTTGGTATCAGCGGGAAAATTGCCGAGCAATTTGCCAGCCAGCACTTCAATGGCAAGGTAGATGTTTTTCTAAGGGATTCGGATCGAGAACTGATTGCCTTGGAAGGACTGGTTTTGCCCAGATGCCAAAATCCCAAGCAACTTAAGCCGCAGCAGGTCTGGACATTGCCGCTAACTTTGGCCAGAGACTACGAGTATATCAACTCAATCAGTCTCTTCCCAGATGTGCGGTTGAGGCAACGGACGACGGCCAAGGAAACCGTCATTGTCTTCCATGGCTTTGCCCCAAGCGACTATGAAAAGCTTGCAATTTATGGCTTGCAAGGCTTCCGGATCTGAAACCATAAGCCTATTGGCGGAATTAATTCCGCCTTTTTTATTTAAATAAAAAAGCCCGTCTGATGCGACGAGCTCTACCCCTTAAAATTAGATTGAGCAGGCTGCTAAGCTTGCGCTAATCATTTCATTGTCTGGGGCAAGCCTTTGGGCCAGCTGCAAGGCTTCTGTCTGTTTTTTACTTTCACCTAATTGGCATAAAATAGCCGCTTTCTGGTGCAAAAGAATAGCCCTCTCCTCAGAGGATAAATCCTCTTGCGCCAGCTCCGCTTCAATTTCAGCCAAAACCTCCTGCAATATCTTCTTTCCAATAAATCCTGTCATTACTCCCCCTTAAAATTTTTACTAGAATCCAAGAAGAACAGGTACAGTTTAGCAGAAAGAAATAATTGTGTCAAGGAAAAACAGCTTTAAATAAAAAAAATTACCTATATTCGGTAATTTTTTAGGCCTAAACTCAAGATTTTAATTAACTATTATGGCTTTAAAGCTAAAGATACTGTCGAAAGTTTATCTCCCCAGGCTAAAATTTTAGAAATTTCATCTTTGGGCGCAGCTACCTCTCCCCATGTCATGGCCATAATACTTCGCACACCGCTGTCTTGGAAATTATCATTGACCCAAATCCTTTTACCGTTTTTTATTTCAAAATGATAATCATCCAGTAAACCCATTAAATGACCGACTTCATGAGCGGCATCAAGCGGTGAAGTAAAAATCGTCCATTCGCCAAAACTATTTTTATTAGAATTTGGTTTATTGAAACTTACATCCGAAACATTTCCCCTTTGATTATAATCCGTACTAACCACATCCAAGCAATGATAATCAGGATAATCAGCGCAAGTCTTGCCATTTTCCACTTTTATTAACTCAAATTTGAATTTTATTTGCTCATTATTTATGGCCTGGTCAATCCAAATACTTTCCATGCCGGCTTGCCATTTTTTAAGTAAAGAATCAGCTGCCCTGGCTGAAGCATCGTCAGTAAAATTAAAAGCAATCTTAACCTCAATAAAATAATTGCCTTGACTGTCCTTAGCCAAAAATGTTTTAGCCTCAGCTTGAGGCATTAAAATTATAAAAAATAAAAAAAGGGAGCAGATTCCCCCGGCTAGTTGCCAAATTTTATTTAACATATTTATTTTAAAACTAAATAAATTTTAAACGTTTGATAACCACTAAGGCCAAAAAGATAACAACCCCAGTTAAAACTATAACTGCGCCGGATGGCAAATTAAAATAGTATGAGATAATCAGTCCGGAAATAACAATTACTTCTGCAAAAATCACACTTAAAACATTGATCAGCTTAAATGATTTAGCCATGAGCTTGGCAATTGAAGGCGGAATAATCAACAATGCACTAACTAAAATTATTCCCAGAATTTTTGTGCCCAAGACTACTGCCACAGCTAAACAGATATAAAAGAGCAAATCAAACAAATTAACGTTGATGCCGGCCAAATAAGCGCTTTCCCTATCAAAGGTAATCAATGTCAATTGCTGCTTATATCTAAGCAGAAAATACAAAATAAATAAAGTGCAAATAATCATTATGTAAAGTTCGCTAGTTTTGATCGCTAAGATATTGCCAAAAAGATAGCTCATCAAGTCTGGCTGATACCCGGCTTTAAAATTCAGGATGACAATGCCCAAAGCCATTAGGGCAGTAAAAAGAACTCCGATGATGGCATCACTGGCCAATGTTGTTTTCCGCTCCAAATAATAAACTAGTAAAGCAAAAATTATGGCAACGACAATGGCTAGGAGTAAGGGGTTGAAAGCCAATAAAAGGCCAAAGGCTATGCCAGCCAAGGAAGCATGGGCAATGCCGTCTCCCCAAAAAGACATTTTGCGTAAAATTACCAAGATGCCCAAAAGAGCCAACAGCAGGGCCAAAAACACACCGCCTAAGATGGCTCTCTGCATAAATGGATATTGTAATAAATCAAACATAAGTTTAGGTATGATGCTGATGTTTATATAAGGAAACCGGGCCATACAGTTCAGAAATTTTATCAGGAGTTAAAACTTTTTCCGGTAAGCCTTGGCAAATTAATTTTTTATTTAGACAGACTACCTGATTGGCAAATTTATAGACCACATCAAGCTCATGGGAAACCAAAACAATCGTAATCTTATGATCCTGATTAAGATGCTTAGCTAACTGATAAAAAGTCCTTTCTCCGCCAATATCAATGCCGGAAATCGGCTCATCCCAGAATAAAATCTTGGGATTATTCAAAAGCGAACGGGCGATTAAAACGCGCTGTAATTGTCCGCCTGAAAGCTCGCTCAAAAGTTGATTTTTGGTTTTATGCATTTCCAGTTCCTGTAATTTTTCGGCAATTAACTTTCTGGAACCGTCTTTTGCCAGGCTCAAGGCCATAAATTCCTCAACTGTAATTGGAAAAGTTTTATCAAAAGAAAAACGCTGAGGGACATAACTTATTTTATCTAGAACTTGTTTAATATTTTTGCCCAAAATTTTTATTTCACCTTGTTTAATCTCAATTAATCCCAAAATCGCTTTGAGTAAAGTAGTTTTACCGGAACCGTTGGGCCCAATGATGGCGCAGATGCTGCCAGCCTCAATCTCAAAGCTGATATTGCTCAACACAATATTATTGTCATAAGATACCGTTAAATTTTTTACTTCTACTATTTTCATTTTAAAGCTTGATAAATAATATCGGCATCATATTGCATTAATTGAATATAACTTTTTATGCCAGGTATGCCGCCGCCCTCTGGATCAATAACATAAATTTTAAGACCCATGTCACTGGCAAAAGGCTGTAAGACATCAAGCGACAATTGAGGTTCGGCAAAGAGTGCTTTAACTTTATATTCCTTGATTTGCTGGCTAATGTTTTTTAAATATTGAGGCGTTGGTTCCTTGCCTGGAAATGGTTCGAAACTAGCCAGGACATTTAAATTATATTCTCTGGCAAAATAAGGCCAAGCATCATGAAAAATAATTATATCCCGAGAAGAGAGATCAGCTAACTGTTTTTTAATGCCTTTTTCAGCTGAATCTAATTGCGCAATGTAGGTTTGGGCATTGCTTTGATAATAAGCTGAATTTGGCGGATCAAGCTGGCTTAAATAATCAGCTGCTTGAGCGGCTATCAATTTGCCGTTTTCTATAGACAGCCAATAATGTGGATTAACTGGTTCATCGGTTTCTCCGCCTTTAATAAAATCAATACCCTTGCTTGCCTCAACTATTTTCACATCGGGTAAAGAATCGGAGACAGCCAACACCCAGCTATCCAAGCCATAACCGATTGAAAAAATGAGTCTTACCCCCTGCAAGGACTTAACTTGCCATGGCGTTAATTCAAAAGTGTGCGGACTAGCTCCGGCCGGCAAAATATTTTGCACATCAACTTTATCTCCGCCAATATTTTTGACTATATCAGTTAACGGAAAAATTGTCGCTGCCACTTTTAAACCCGATTGCTTGCTTGATTCTATTGGGCTGGGAGAGCAGGCAGCTAACAATAAGATGCCTAACAAAATAAAAACTACCTTTTTCATTGTTTATTGAGTATTTAGATTATACATTCATTATACCAATAAAAAGCCGGAAATGACTAAATTCCTGTTCAGAGCTTGATTTTTCCATAAAAATAACCTAAAATATTAGTACAAATCAAAGGCTTGTCAATCCTTTCTTTTTATTTTAAAATAACAATAATTGTAAATTGATTATTGGAAATTGAAAATTCAATATGCGGGTGTAGTTCAGTTGGCTAGAACGTTTCCTTGCCAAGGAAAAGGTCGCCGGTTCGAATCCGGTCACCCGCTCAAAATGAGCAAGTGTATTGAGGATAGAGCAAGAGTACAACGCCTTGCGCTAACCTGTTGCTCTTGCTGACTCGCCGAAGTGGTGAAATTGGGATACACGAGGGACTTAAAATCCCTTGGAGCTAAAACTCCGTGCGGGTTCGAGTCCCGCCTTCGGCATCATTCTTCAGTCATTGAAGAAGTGTTCTTTTACTACTCAAATAGCAAAACTGGTTCTCGCAAGAGAGCCTTTTTTGTTTGTCAAAATAAACTAAATGTTGTCGGAAATACCGACATGTATCTATATTCCTCTAACCCTTGACAATATCCTATATTTACGCTATACTTTATCATTTAGTACATTGGCAATTAAAAGCAATGTCGGTAAATTAGTCAAAAGGAGAAAGAAATGAAAAAGGGAAAAAAGTCTCGTTTGGGCATGATAGTGGCTTTGGTCGGTATGGTCTTGGCAATACCGCTACCAGTGGCTTTGGGCATCAAAATCGTGATGGACATCATTGCCATCATTGGCCACCACGGCAACCTGCATTTTGGGTATATTATCGGCATGGTGATCAGCTTCTTTGTCGGGTCAATCTTTATCGGCATTGGTGCAGGCATGAAAGACGCAACAAAATAACAGCCCGCCCGGGCAAGGAGGCAGAGATGTTTTGGCTAATAATCGGCGCTCATCTTATTTTTCTTGGCCACATCTGGAAGTGGAAACCAGAAGAAACAGATGACAGTTTAAAAAACTCCATGGGCTGGGCAACCAGGGTAACCTGCTTAACCTTCGGGGCAGGCAGTTTAATTGCCTTTATTCTGGCATGTTTATTGGGGGGTTAAAATCTCCCAATCAAAACTCTTTGGGAGAACAATTCTCCCTCTTTCTCGAGCCCACGACAAGGTGTCGCGGGTTGGAGATTGAAAAGACTAAAAGCAAAGTAGATAAGGAGGGTGTTATGGACATGAATGATTTCCCTGAGTGGCGGCAGACTTTTAAAGTTTGTCATGAACTGGCGATTGTTTACGGCAAAGTTGAACTGGCCATAAAATGCAAAAAATTTCTGGACATTAGCCCTGAAGAGGAATTCTCCAAGGAAGAATTTCTTCAGGTTGTCCAGGAGTCAAAAGCCCTGATTGATCTGGCTGAAGAGCCAATTATCTTATTGAAAATAATCGACAATATCGGCCAAGGCATGGGAGTAATGAGGGAATCTTTCTTTAAGTTGTGCCATGATCTGCTCTTGGCCGGCAAAGACCTCCCGGACAACGACATGCTATTCCTTTACAAAGAAATTGAGAAAAGAATAGCATGCAATCTCAACTAGAATTATTTGGGGAAAATAATAATTTCCCCTTTTTCTCGAGCCCACGACATGGTATCGCGGGTTGGAGATTGAAATGACCTTTTACAACCAAAAATCACGAAAGGAGGTGATTGGCGTGGATTTGAAACTGATAACCGCGTGTCTGATCTTCAGTCTAACCATTGGCGGTATCGCAATTTACATCAGGAAAATTATCCAGGGACAGATTGCGCCAACCAAAGCCTCCTGGATTATTTTCTGCATGGTAACCAGCCTGAGCTTATCTTCGTTTTTGGCCACTAAGTTTGACCTGGTCAGCGGCGCGGCCAATTGCGCGGACATGTTTTCTTCAACACTTGGCCTGATCACCATTCTGATTTGCGGCCGCAAGGAAAAAATACATTTCAAAAGCTTTGAAAAGTATTACCTGGCTGCTGCCGGCGCTTGCCTAGTGTTCTGGCTGGTTTCCAACAACTCCTTTGTCACCAATCTTTTGGTGCAAGGACTGACTATCCTGGGCTATGCTCCGACTATTCACAATATTTTGCAAGCGAAAAAATCCGGGGAGTCTAAATTTGCCTGGTCAGTCTGGCTGTCAGCCTCAATACTGTCCTTGTACCCGGCCCTGGCCAATCACAACCTGCTGGCCACAATTTACTCCCTGCGTGGAAATTTAATGGGAGGCAGTATCATAGTGCTGACTTTCAAGTATCCAGGAACACCAACAAAAAAGAAGGAGGAAAGAAAATGCCGTGTCCCAAGTGCGGTAGAGTAATGTGCGATTGCAGTCCTGACGAGAGGGGCCAATCGCAGGAGGAGATGATGGAGACCTATGAAAAGGATGTCCAAAATCTCCAGGAGCAAAACCCCATCACTGATTTTGTTGCCAAAGGGGGCGATTTAACCAGTGAGGAAGGGGCTGAGCTGGTTAAAAAGGCCAGCCGTGACCAACTCAAGTCCGCGGCAAAAAACCCCGAAATCATGCGGCAACTGGCCACTGCCATGAACAACAGCCACGACCCCCATCTGCGACGCCAAATCTTACTGGCCCTTTCTGACTAAAACGGGCCTCAAACCCCATTGATAATTATCAGGGGGTTTTTTATTTAGCTTGTTTTTTCAGCTTAAAACCGCTAAGATGAAAATAGATTTTAGATTATAGATTCATAGCGTTATAGTACTAAAACTCTATACCACTAAAATTCTAGAATTCCAACTATGCCCAAAAAAAAGACAGAAAAACCAGACTCTAATCGCGTCATTTCCACTAAAGAAAGCCCTGAAGAAGTGGCTTTTGAAAAGTCTTTGCGTCCGAAAAAACTCGCTGACTACATTGGCCAAAATAAAATCAAGGAGAATCTGCAGATTTTCATGACTGCGGCCAAAAAGCGCGGTGAACCGATTGAGCATGTCCTACTCCATGGCTGCCCTGGCTTAGGCAAGACCACTCTCGCCCATATAATTGCCAATGAAATGGGAGTGAATATCAGAGTGACTTCAGGTCCGACCATTGAGCGCACCGGCGACTTAGCCGCTATCTTAACCAATTTGCAAGCCGGCGATATTTTATTTATTGATGAAGTCCACCGTTTAAATAAGGTGATTGAAGAAGTGCTTTATCCGGCCATGGAAGACTATGCCTTAGACATTATAATAGGTAAGGGACCGAGTGCACGTACTTTAAGACTGGACTTGCCTAAATTTACTTTGATTGGCGCTACGACTCGCGTTAGCTTAATGTCCGCGCCTTTACGCGACCGCTTTGGCGCGACTTTTCGTTTAGATTTTTATCATGATCAGGACATTGAGAAAATAATTGAGCGTAATGCCCAAATTTTAGAAACTGAAATTGAAAAAGCAGCCTGCGAAGAAATTGCCAAACGCGCCAGAAAAACTCCCCGTGTCGCCAATCGCCTGCTCAAGCGCGTGCGCGACTTTGCCGAAGTCAAGGCAGATGGTAAAATCACCAAAGAATTAGCCCGAGATGCCTTGGCCATGATGGATATCGATGAACTGGGGCTTGACGAAACTGACCGCAAGATTTTAAAAATTATTATTGAAAAATTTTCCGGCGGCCCAGTTGGCTTAAATACTTTAGCCGCGGCTACCAGCGAGGAAATGGAAACCCTTGAAGATATTTATGAACCTTTTTTAATGCAATTGGGATTTTTACACCGTACGCCACGCGGCCGCACAGTCACTAAGCTGGGCTATGAGCATCTTGGCTTTAAGCCAAAACTAGACCCGCAAAATTCCCTGATTTAAAGTTGCTTTATTTTCGGCACTTGCTAAAATTAAAATATATAGATAAGAATTTCCTATACCTAGTTACTAGTTACTAATCCCTAATTACAAATTTCTAATTACCCTTATGGTCGAAATTTCACTTTATGTCTTTCTGATCATTTATGCAGTTATGCTGCTGATTTTTGTAATTTTTGCTCTATTCAATATTTACACCCTTTTGGTTTACGGCTTCTTAAGCTTTGGTAGTTTTTTCATGACTTTTATTTTCTTGGCAGGCACCATCCTTGTTTTATTTATTTCTTACCAAATTGGCTTACAAATTGATTGGTCACAAACATTCATACTCTAGTTCCAAATTATAAAGTAAAAAGTTCATAAAGTTTCAATGTTGACAGCAATTAGCTTTAGAAACTTTATAAACTTTAGCAAGCTTTTAAACTCAGACCAACTTTACAAAACTTATTAACCTTACGAACTCACACCATGTTTATTGAAAGAACTATCCCCAATAGACAAGCTGATGAAAAATTGGTTTTATTTTTGAGACGGCACTGGCTTGTTTTATTTGGACGCTGGTTTTTTTTAATAATCTTAGCCGGGATACCAGTCGGAATTTACTTTTTCTTGGCTACGTACCAGCCTCAAATTTTAACCGGCAAAATTACTTTTCCTTTTTTATTTTTACTAACTAGCATTTATTATCTTTTTATCTGGCTCTTCTTTTTCAATGTTTTCATTGATTATTATTTGGATGTCTGGATAGTAACTACCAAAAGAATAATTGATATTGAGCAAAGAGGCCTTTTTAATCGGGTGGTAGCCGAACATAGCCTGGAGAAAATCCAAGACGTCACTGGAGCGCAAAAAGGATTAATCCAAACAATTTTTAAGTTTGGCGATGTTTTTATCCAAACCGCTGGCGAAATCCAAAGATTTGATTTTCACCAGGTAAAAAATCCTTTTGAAGTCGTGCGCATAATCAATAGCTTACTGCAAAAAAAAGAAGAACGTTTAGAGCAAGAAATTACAGGGAAATTAAACCCAGTTGAATAAGCATAAATAAAAAAAGAACCCCGCGTCGCGGGGTTCTTTTTTATTTAATAACTAGTTTAGTAAATTTTCTGAATTTGCACGCCAGTGTAGTAATATTTCAAAATCTGCTCAAAAGTATAACTATATTGAGCAGCTAAGAGAATCGCGCCTCTAGCTGACATACCGACACCATGACCATACATAGTAGTTTTGTCATAACCAGCCGGCTCCTTGACCGAGATGCACCAAGGCACGCCGCTGCCACCCCAAACCTCTTGCCAGCTACGAGTGCGACCATCACTGTAGGAAAAATAAGGAGTTACCACTACCTGGCCATTATAAGTAACCATTTGCCCTCTAGTCTGATCAACTGCGTCAGAAACCTGAGTTAAGCGTATTTGAGAATTGTAGCCGCGGTAAACTTGATCGTAAGTCGCATCTAAAGTAAAATTTTCAGCCGCATGCTTAGTGCCGCGATTATAATGATACATGGCATAACTTCTAGCTGCGGTCAGCAAAGCTTTCTGGTATTCCATGGGCGAACTATTTGAAGATTCAGCCAAGCCCTTCAGATAATTTTCCATTGGCAATTCATTAATTACCCACAACCTGTTAGTGCTAGATGCATATCTTACTTCTAGAATTCCTAAAAATCTATTGTCATTAAGGCTGGTATTCCAAGCTGGCCTCGAGTCGAAAGAAACTATTTCCATAATTATAGATTGCGCATCTGGCTCAAAACGCAAATAAGAACTAGTGGCCACCTTGGTGCCATTAACTGCCAAGCTGTAAGTTTTACTAGGAAAATTAAAGGAAATAACACTCTGAACAGAAGCAGCTACTGACGCCAAGACAGCTTGATTCTGATCTTTGATTTTATAACTGCCATTGGCAGTAATAACTATCGGGTCACTCGTATAATATAAGCCTATCCTAACCAAGGGGCCATTATTAGTTTGGGGATTGGTCGTGGGATTTGAAGGATTAGTAGGCACAGCTGGAATTACTGAAGGTTGGGAATTATTATTGGGAGGTGCCGCTGGCACGACAGGAGTAGTTATTTCAGTTGTTAAATTAATGCCAATTTTTAAACAGCCGTCCAAAAAACCAGGAGCAATATCTCTGGTCTTGTAATTACCATTTTTTAAACTTAAACAAATCTCCATTAAATTGCTTGGTGCAATATAACTGGTTGTTTTCACATCTTCTTTAGCTGTTGTTACAGGCCCAGCAATGGCTGCCCCCTGAACTTGAGCTTTTTCTTGGCTATTATTAACTACTTTTATGACTAAATTAAATTGACTGCCACTAATAATATCCTTATCATTACGCACTAATAAGTATGCAAATGTGTAAGTTCCTGCTGTTGTGGGCGCAGACAAAGTCATATTATAAGCGCTTATTTCACCTGGCTTATTTGTCAAATTAGCTAAAGAAGCCTTAAAAGTTAAATTGTAAGTATCTCGTCTTTTTAGCTCAACCTTATCCAAGCCAGTCTGCTGCCAAACCTTTTGCCCCATATTTTTATAACTAACGGTGTAGCTCATTTTTTCTCCCTTAACCATTACTAAGCTATCATTCCCTGCAGTCGTTTTTAAAGCTTCGACACTATTAGCGGCGGAACTGGCAACAATTGCCTGAGTTGAATTTGAATTAGTCGAGTTGCCAACTACCTTGACTGCTGTAACTGGGGTTGCTGGTTTTGTTTTTTGAACAAGCTCAATATTAGAATTAAAAACTTTCATGGGTAAAGAAAGTTTACTGCCGACAATCTGTTCTTTACCATTCCTGACCAAAACGAAACTCTGGTTGTAGCTTCCGGCTTTGGCAGATGCTGACAAATTAAAAGTGTAATAAGCAATTTGGCCAGGCTTAACTTGTTTATCATTCATACTTATCAAAACTGAACCATATTTTAACTGAACCTTGCCCAAGCCTGATTGCTTCCAAACTTTCGTGCCTAAATTTTTATAGCCAATAGTAAGGTTTATTTTTTGGCCCCTAACTAAATTAAAATCTTTTTGTGATTGGATTATTTTTACAGCTTCACTACTGGCGGCTTGAGCGACTTTTATGCTAAAAGGATTTAAGTCTGAATATTTTTTCCCGCCCAATGAACTTTGGACTGATTTGTCCAACTGACCTAGGAGTTGGGAGATAATAAAAATAATTAAAAAAGCCATGACAATGCTTATCAAAAAATCCAACTTGGATCTTTTTCTTATCACGGCCAGTTCTTTGTGCTGATTATACCTCCAGCCAAAAGAAATTGTATATAAGTTTTTCATAAATTTTGTTTTTGTTTTTCAGAAAAAGCTCTTTATCTTTTTCTATTCTTATTATATCATTTTTTACCCTGGAGGTCAATGAAAATTTAAGGATTGTACACATAATTTGTTCAGCAAAATTGAGCTAATTTCATCGCTCGAATTCAAAAAGCATTCATAATTTCACCTGTGCATTAATGCTTGTTTTAAGGCCTGTTTTACTTATCAAAATCACTAAAGTTTGCTATGCTATAGACAAAATATGTCTTTAACCCAAAAAGTAGCTCACAATACAATCATTCAGTTTTCTGGTAAGATTTTCGGCACCCTGATTGGCGTTATTACAGTCGCTATTATGACTCGCTATCTAGGCAGTTTTGGCTTTGGCCAATATTCCACGATCACGGCCTATCTCCAATTTTTTGGCATCTTGGTTGACATGGGCTTATCCTTAACTATTATCAAATTAATTTCTGATCCGCAAAATGATCAGACCAAAATTGTTAACAATGTCTTCTCCTTAAGATTTTTTTCTGCTTTAATTTTTTTAGGGCTGGCTCCTCTAATTGTAATTTTCTTCCCCTATGATCATCTCATTAAAATTGGAGTCGCTATTACCGCGCTTTCTTTTTTTGCTTCCTCCTTAACTTTAATTCTGATTGGACTTTTTCAAAAGGAACTAAACATGAGCCGAGTGACCATTGCCGAAATTGCCGGACGACTAGTTCTTTTAATTTTTGTCGCCTTGTTTGCTTTTTTAAATTTTGGTTTGCTTTATATTTTAGTCGCTGTCGTTTTGGGAAGCGTCACAAACTTTTTATTTCTTTATTTTTTTGCTTGGCGCTATGTCAAGATTTCATTTGCGTTTGATTGGGATATTTGGAAAAAGATTTTAGAGATTACCTGGCCGATCGCAGTCTCCATTGCTTTCAACTTGGTTTACTTCAAAGCGGACACGATTATCCTTTCTTTAGTGCGCACTCAAACTGAAGTTGGTATTTACAACGCCCCTTATCGCATTCTGGAAATTCTTACAAGCTTTGTTTATCTTTATTTGGGAATAATTTTTCCTATTCTCTCTTACAATTGGATTGCCAAGAATCTGGAGAAGTTTAAAAATATTTTTCAGAAAGTCTTTGATTCCTTAGTTATTATTTCAGTGCCCATGGTCTTCGGTACTTTTTTTGTAGCCCAAAAATTAATTGTCTTGATTGCTGGTCCGGAATTCATAGGCTCGGCTATTGTCTTAAAAATAATTATTTTTGCCACAGCCATTATTTTTATCAATTCGCTTTTTGGCTATACCATTGTCATTATCGGCAAGCAAAAGCAGCTAGTCTGGGCTTATGTTTTTGTAGCCATTGTTTCTCTTATTGGCTATGGGCTAACCATACCTAAATATGGCTATTATGGCGCTGCTGCCTTTACCATTATTTCTGAAGCCTTAATCTTATTATTTAATCTAATTGTAAGTATCCAGACGATCAAGTTTTCCCCAAAGTTAGCCATTTTTACTAAAACAATTGCTGCTTCAATTATAATGTCTTTAATTTTATTTCTGCTGCAAAACCAAAATGTTGTTTTTCAGCTAATCTTAGGCTCAATTATCTATTTTATTGCTTTATATTTGTTTAAGGGCATTTCTAAGGAATTAATTTTAGAAATAATCAATATCAAATCTAATCCCGAAATTAGCAAAATTGACAGCCTCTAGAAATTGGGGCTCTAAACGTTATTTTAATTAGACGAACGTTTAAATACTTAAAATCGCCCAAATCGGCTAAATCTAGCCACTTTCTAGAGGCTGAAGAGGCTAAGCCTTGTCGAAAAGGCTTAGCCTCTAATAAACACCAGCCCAAAACCATTGACAAGAATAGCAAAATATGCTATACTTGGGACATCAAATATAGAGCATTTAGGGCGGTTAAGAAACTGCCTTTGGCAAAGGAATTTCAAAATTGAAATCTGGGAAGAAGGGAGAAGGATCATGAATACGTTCACAAAATGGTTTTTTCGGGCAGTGTTAATTTTGGTTTGCATATGGGTTGTTTATGGTATACATCTTATGATTCTAGGTTCCAAAACTGGGCAAAATCCAAGCGTACCATTGGTGCGCGTGTCCCAGGACATGCCAGTCGGCACGGTCGTGACCCAGCCCATTTCCTTAGGTGATGGTCTCCTCTGGCTGATACAGATCCAAGTCGAGGTCGGGAGCAAGACCCCAACTCGTTATGTGGCCATCACGTCACGGCCGGAACTGTTTCCGGTCGGTAGTCCCGCTACCCTCAAAAACGTCACGGCCTGCGGAACAAACACATCCTACGACCGATTCCACATCGCGGTGCCGGAAGGAAGCGAAACACAATGAAATTGGCAGCTTGCCAAACGGCCCTCTTGGAGCAATTCAGGAGGGCTTTTTTTATTATAAAGGCTAATTTTAGCTAGATTTCAAGAGGAAACCTTTACAAAGTCAGAAAAATTTGCTATAATGAAAGTATAATTTAGCTAGTTTTAGCTTATTTATTCCTTTCTCGCTCGAACACTTTAGTGTTCGAGGTTGATTTAGACACTAAAGTGTCTAAACGAGGAGAAAAAAACATCAGCCAAAGGCTGATCAGCCTATGGCTGGAAAATCAAAATGAAAATTAAAATAAAAACTAAATTTATTGTTGTTTTTGTTCTACTCTGGTCAGTGATCTTTATTTTTGCTCTGGTTAGCGCAGAATCTTCGCCTCCAACCATGGCGGGGAACTTAATTATAAACGAACCCTTACAAAATGGTTCATTTTTTATTTCTGCCAATGTTAGCCAAAATGAAACAATTTCATCGGTTTTACGAGCTGATTTCCCTTTTAATTCTTTATTTGCCAAATGGGAATACAAGGACGCAAACTTAATCAAGAATAGTGGATTTGAATTATCTGTTAGATTTTTGAATGAAAATTGGTCTGATTGGCAACCGCTAACCTTAGATGATGATATTAATGGCAAAGATGACAGCAATCAACTTTATGCTTCACAAATGGCTATCACTAAATTAACAGACACTTTTCAGTACAAACTAATTTTTACTGACGTTAAATATAAAGATAATTTGAAAAATCTACAATTTTCTTACTTAGATACAACCAAGGGCCCGAATAATTCTTTTAAAATAAGTTTAAAAAGCGATGACGATCAACTTAATATCATTTCGCGGCAGGACTGGGGCGCTGATGAAAGCTTGCGCTTTGATTCAACCGGCGCAGAAATTTGGCCTGAAGAATATTACTCGCCGCAAAAATTTGTTATTCATCACACAGCTGGAGAAAATGCCAACTTAGATCCTAAGGCCACGATCCGGGCTATTTATTATTACCATGCCGTTGTGAGGGGCTGGGGAGATATTGGCTATAATTATTTAATTGATTCCAAGGGCAATGTTTATGAAGGGCGTTATGGCGGCGAAGCTGCTGTCGGCGGCCATGCCTATTTAAGAAATCGCAATACAATCGGCATTTCAATTTTGGGCTGCTACCAACCAAATACTGCCAACAAAAAAACTCCTGATTGCAATACCGTAGATCATTTAACTGAGGCGACCCAAAAAGCCCTTGACAAGCTGATTGCTTTAAAGTCTCAAGAGTTTTATATTGATCCTTTAACCCAGAGTGAATTTCATGGGCAGCTTTTGCCTAATGTTGTTGGCCATCGTGATGTTGGCCAGACAAATTGCCCTGGCGACATGATTTACAACCAGTTGCCGCAAACCAGACAACTAAGTTCTAGCAAGCTAGCCCAATTGGGCGGCTTCCAAAAACCATTGCCCAGTGCTGCTCAATTTGTCAAACAAAGCGCTACGCAGATTAATGTTGAGGATACCAAAACTGCTGATGTCTACGTGGAATTTAAAAATACTGGCCAATCAGTCTGGCATGGCTATGAAGATGATTATCTTTATATTGCTGATTCTAAGCTCAAAAATAAACTTGCTAAAATTGGCAGTGTGAAAATTGCCTTAGCTTCGGACAAGGATGAAGAACCAGATCCTGCAGTAACGCAAACTCCTGTTTTCAAACTCTTAGACGGCAATGTTTACCCAGGCGAAACTGGCAGATTTAAACTGACCCTACCAGCTCCTGAAGTCAAGACAGAAATAAAAAACTTTACTCTAGCTTGGCAAAATAAGGGTTATTTCCCAGAAAGTGATTTTACTATCACTTTAAATAAAATAGCCTGTACAAGCTGCGACCAAAAAACTACAGACCCGCAAATAATCTATAGCGCCGACATCAGCGCTGCTACTTTTCCAAATCAAATACTAATGAACGACGCCCAAAGCATCGACATGCAGTTTCTTAATACCGGCAATCAGCCCTGGCTCCAGGATAAATTAGCTTTAAGGCTCACCTCGAATGACAATGCCGCTTCAGAATTCAAAGATACTTCTTGGACCAATGACTTGGGATTGTTTAAACCCAGCGAAAGCACAATCCAGCCCAGTGCTTTTGCGGATTTTAATTTTAAAATCCATGCTCCCGCCCAGATAGGATCAGTGACTATAACCATTAGTCTTTTATACGATGGGCAGGAATTATTCCATAATTTACAAATTTTGGATGTAGTTTCTAATTATTCAGCTAGCATAACTAAAAACACCATTCCAGCGGCAGTTAAAACATCTTGGAGGCCTAAAGTTACTCTAACTTTCAAAAATACGGGTAAAAAGACTTGGACTAATCTAATTTTAAAAAGCTATGACATTGATTATACCAATTCCTGGTTTAAAGATTGGTCCTGGGTTGACAGTAAAACAGTTAAAAAAATAAAACAAAAAGTTGAGCCTGGAGAAGAAATAAGTTTTACCTTTAGAATCTTGCCCTACTGGAAGCCTAATACCTACCCTCAGGTTTTCAAACTTTATGATGGCAAGAATGAAATTTACCTCAATAATCAAAAAGAATTAAAGCTAACTACCCGCGTTGACCGCTAAAGAATGCCCCGCAAGCCAGGGGTATTTTTTTATTTATTTAAATAATAAATTGTGGTATTATTAAGACAAAGCTAAAAGCTCTAAATTAGCCAAATTATTGAGTTTAAATTGTTAGATAATTTTGCCATGACTAAAATTAAAAAAGCAGTTATCCCTGTGGCCGGCTATGGCACTCGTTTTTTACCAGCGACCAAAGCCATGCCCAAGGAAATGATGCCCATTATTGATAAACCAGTCATTCAATATATTGTCGAGGAAGCGGTAGCTTCAGGCATTGAAGATATTATTTTAGTGACTGGACCTTCCAAACGCGCCATTGAAGATCATTTTGATTATAATTACGAATTGCAAAGCTGGCTAAAAAAGCAAGGTAAGGAAGAATTGCGTCAGGAAATAAAAGCCATTGCTAACCTAGCCAATTTTATTTACATCAGGCAAAAGGGACCTTATGGCAATGGCACTCCGGTTTTAAATGCAAAAAAAATCATTGGTAACGAGCCTTTTGCCGTTATCTGGGGCGATGATCTTTTTGTCAATGACAGCAAGCCAAGGCTGAAACAGCTGATTGAAGTCTATAATAAATATCAGGACCCAATCTTGAGCGCTATAAAAATTGACGATGAAGGCACAAAAAAATATGGCGTTATTGAAGGCCAAAAAATTGAAGATAAAGTTTATCAAATAAAAAAAATTGTGGAAAAGCCAGGTCCGCAAAAAGCACCCAGCCGCATTGGCACAATTGGCGCCTATATTTTAACGCCAGACATTTTTTCTGCTTTAGAAAATACCAAAATAGGGCAAGGCAGTGAACTTTGGCTGGTTGATGCTATTTTTAACCTCTCCAAAAAAAGGGCTATCTATGCCTGCCTGGTTGAAGGAACTTATTATGACACTGGTTCTAAAATGGGCTGGCTCAAAGCTAATCTAGACTCAGCCTTAAGCCGCAAAGATCTCCATCAGGATATTAAGCAATATATAAAAAGCTTAAAATTAAAATAGCCTATGCTAAAATTTAAAAACAAAAAAATATTATTATTGCCAATTCTTTTTCTAATTTTAATGACCAGCGGTTTCAAGTGCGGCGCGCCGCCAACTGGCCTCACGCCAGGCAAACCAACCTCTATTACCCTTAATTACTGGGATGTCTATGAGGAAAAATCCAATATCAGCGAGTTAATCGGGCTTTATGCCCAGCTCCATCCAGAGGTCAGCATAAATTATCGTGATTTAAGCGGCGCTGAATATAAAGATGAATTATTAAATGCCCTGGCTGAAGATCGCGGTCCAGACATTTTTTCCATCCAGACTGCCTGGACCAGGGAATATTTAACTAAGATCCTGCCTTTGCCAGCGCAAATTACTATCCCCTATGCAGTGGAACAAGGCACAATCAAAAAAGAGACCTTTACGCAAATGAGGACTGAAAAAACTTTAACCTTGCGCGACATACGCCAACTCTATCCTGATGTGGTTTATGACAACCAAGTAGTTAATAACCAAATCGTTGGCTTACCCTTAAGCATCGACACCCTAGCCTTATTTTACAACCGCGACCTACTCAATAATGCCGGCATTCAAAGCCCGCCTAAAGACTGGGATGAATTCAAAGAGCAGGTCAAGAAGCTGACCCATGAAGATGGTAAGGGCAATATAATCCAAGCCGGTGCCGCCATTGGCACAGCTAGTAATATTAACAATGCCCCGGATATTTTAAGTTTGCTGCTCATGCAAAATGGCGCTGGGATGACTGACTCCTCTGGTTTTGCTACTTTTGATAAAATCCCAGCTGGCGATACGCGCGGCTTTAATCCTGGCGTCCAAGCCTTGGATTTTTACAACAGTTTTGCTTCGCCGTCCAAAGAAACTTATACCTGGAATGATCGCATGCCCCAAGATTTATCTGCTTTTATGGCAGGCAAAACTGCATTTTATTTTGGCTATTCTTATGACTTAGCTTTAATCAAAGCTCAAGCTCCAGCCTTAAATTTTGACGTGGTTAAGGTACCCCAAATTAAAAACAGCTTAGCGCCATCTAATTTTGCCAACTATTGGATAGACACGGTTTCCACCAAAAGCAAGCATCCTGATCAGGCCTGGAACTTTATTCTCTTTTTGGCCACTAATTTGGAGGCCAACAAAAAATATCTGGATACTACCAGGAAACCTACAGCCTTAAGAAGCTTTATCCAGACCCAACTTGATGATTTAACTTTGGCGCCTTTTGCTGACCAGATTTTGTCAGCCCGCAGCTGGTATAAGGGCCGAAATGCGGCCAAGATGGAAGAAATTTTAAAATCCATGATCAATGATAATTTGGCCGGTGCTTTCCCAACTGATCGCATTTTAGAATTGGGAGTCCAAAGAATAAATATTTATCAATAATATGAAATTATCCAAAAAATTTCGCATACTACCCTTGGTAATTATTTTCGGCTTAAGCTTATTCTTGCTTCGCGCAGCAACCGTAAGCGCGGCTGGCATTTTGCCGCCTTGCGTTACCTATGGTGATTGCACCATCTGTGACATGCTTAATACCGCCATTCAAATCGGCGTGTTTGTAATTGGCATTGTTGGCAGTCTCGTGCTTTTGATGTTTGTCTTTGGCGGTTTTATGATGCTCACTTCTGGCGGCGCGTCTGATAAGATAAAAAAGGGCAAAGATATTCTAATCAATGCTGTAATTGGCTTAGCCATTGTCTTTTTGGCCTATACCGTTGTCCTAGCCGTAGTTAATGCAGTTTCAGGCAAGCCCTTTAGTATTAATAGTACTCTTAAATGCGCTCCCATAACAGCTCCAGAGATCACTGGCAGCCTGCAACAAGGAGGGCCAACTGGAAATGCAACGGGCAGTGTCCAGCCTGGCGGCATCTGCGATCCAACCGTGAGTGGAGTCTGTACTGCTAGCTATTCATGCTTAAAAGAAGGCGATAACTATATTTGTAAAAAAAATACTACTGCTTGCGCAACGCAAACAGCTCCCGATGCCTGCAATTCCAATGGTGCTTGCATTTGGAAAAAAGACGGTGTCTGTTTACCTAAAGATCCCAACAACACTGCAGTTAGCTGTGAAGCATTGTTGGAGGATGCCTGTGTTATAACAGCCTCCTGTAATTGGCAAAGTGAAGGTTGTGCTAGAATTATGACGGCGATAGGTGGCAATCCTGGCTCAAATTGTACCTTTGACAGCGAATGTGGCGCTGGCTATTTATGCGTTGCCGGTGTTTGTGCCGGAGGCTCAGGAGACTGCAAAAATAAAAAAGACTGGACAGCGATCGGCTCAGCACATTACTGTTTGGGTGGAACAGAATATGAATGTGAATTGTTTTCCAATACCTTGGCTTCTTGTGATGTTACCCAAAAAAATGACATTTGTTGCCCTTTTGTTGATCAGGCCTGCAGTACTGATCCTTCTACTACTGATGAGTGTAGAAAATCAGGTGATTCCAGGATAGAAGCTGATGCTCAATGCTTGAATGGCACAAGTGTTAAAGCTAACTTTACTACAATTATGGACGGTTCTGATAAAAAATATTGCTTAAATGGGAGGGTTGTAGATTGTCAGGATGAAGGTGAGGCCTGTGACTCTGCTGACATTGGAGATTTATGTTGCCCAGGATTAGTTTGCGATGTTCATGGCTTTAATAAATGCCTTAAAAACAAATAATTATCTCTATGAAAAAATTTTTTATAATTCTTTTTGCCCTCTTTCTGCTTTTGCCGATTATTTTGTCTGCTCAAATTGCTTTGGCTGTGAACTGCGCAACGGATCTAAAAGGCCATTGCGCCCCAATAGAGACAGAAACCGGTATCTCCTGCAAAACAGGTGAGGCTGATAAAGGAGCAACTGATGACTGTAAAACTTCTTCTGGCGACACATGTTGCGCTCCCAGCACTCCTGCCAGTACAACACCTAGTACCGGAGGTACTTCAGTTTCAGATTTAGGCCAGCTTAGCCCAGTTGGGGGCGCTCAATTACCCGTAGTCATTGGCAACGTAATTAATGTTGTCTTGGGCGTAACTGGTTCCTTTGCCTTAGTCATGGTGGTCTATGGCGGCATTATTCTTTTAAGCTCTGCCGGCCATCAGGAATCGGTTAAAAAAGGCAAAGACATTTTAACCTGGGCGATTATCGGAGTAATGGTGACTTTAGCCAGTTATTTTTTGGTCAATTTTATTTTTACTGCTGTTACCTAGTCTAATTTTTAAAATATTATTTAATATGCCTAGAAAGATGAGAATTATTCCTGTTATTTTTTGCCTGCTTTTTGGCGTACTTTTAATAATGAGCCTGGCTTGGGCTGCTGACTGCCCGGCTGCCCAATGCCTAGCTAGTTGCACAACAGGTACTCCCACTGGTCAGACCTGTCCAGGTACCGGATTAGTCTGTTGTCCTGTAGCAACAAGTACGAACTGTACAGGCACTTGCAGACCTTCATGCGCTGCGACTGGAGAAACTCAAGATACTACGAAGACTTGCCCCACCTCGGGCCAAGTTTGCTGTGTGACTGGTAGCGGCACGGGTTCTGGGTCTGCCACTGGGGGCAGTGCCGTACCTCAAACAGGCGGCACAGTGCAGCTAACAAACCCCTTAACTGGCGTGCCTGAAGGCACCAGCGGTGTGGCTGTCCTCATTGGCAGGGTAATTGGACTTATCTTAGGCGTGACTGGTTCTTTTGCTTTGCTCATGTTTGTCTATGGCGGTTTTACCATGATCACTTCAGCCGGCCACACAGATGCGATTAAAAAGGGCAAGGATATTTTAATCTGGGCCGTGCTTGGCCTAGCAGTTATTTTGGGCAGTTATTTATTGGTTTCTTATGTGGTTAATGGCATTGTCAGCGGCGTGGGCGCAGGCGTAAGCGGCGGCAGTACTTCTGGGGGTGATAAATCATGTACCGACTGGGGCGGCACTTGCACTGATGTAGGTCCCTGTGGATCTTCTTCTTCTATCTCTGACTGCATCCAACAATATATGACAACCCATAGTGTAAGCTGTGTAACAGGAAAATGTCTGGCCTCTGGCCAAAGCGCGACTGTAGTTTGTTGCAAACCAAAATCCAAATAAATATTGTTGCGAAAAACCAAGAAAACTATTATAATATAACCAAACTAAAAATATATTTTAAAAATTAAATTTTAAGGTGCTTAGATCCTTATTTAAGCCTTTAGAAAGGTCAAAAAACATGAAAAAAAGCATAATTTTGACAACTATCTTAGTGGCAGTTTTGGGCTTGATACTTTTGCCCCAAATTGCCAGCGCCATTTCCATTGATACTGGCATCCAATTTGCCACAGCCACTGGCTTGGGCACAAAGGACATCAGAACTACTATTGCCAGCATTATTAATGTGGCCATGGGCCTCTTGGGCATAATAGCTGTTTTGATAGTTTTACTCGGCGGTTTTAAATGGATGATTGCTGGTGGCGATGATGCCAAGATCAAGGAAGCCAGAAAATTAATTATTGCTGGCGTGACTGGCCTAATCATTATCTTGTGCGCTTATGCCATTGCCAACTTTGTCCTCAGCTCTGTCTTGAATGCTACTTAAAAACAATTTATTTAATAAAACTAATTAAAACTGTCTAGCTTAACGGCTAGGCATTAAGAAAGGTCAAAACCATGAAAAAAAGCTTTTCAACGCTGGCTATTATTGTTGCAACCCTGGCTTTAGTCATTTTGCCCCAATTGGCATTAGCCTCAGCTAATGTTGATACTGGCTTGGGCATAGTCGGACAAAATATCGGTTTAGGCACTACTGATATCCGCGTGACCGTGGCCAGGATTATCAATGTCGCCATGGGTCTTTTGGGTGTGGTAGCCGTCTTGATTATTTTATTAGGCGGCTTTAAGTGGATGACAGCTGGCGGCAATGATGAAAAAGTCAAAGAGGCCAGGAAATTAATTATTTCCGGCATTATCGGCTTAGTTATTATCTTGTGTGCTTATGCTATTGCTAACTTTGTAGTTGGCTCTATCATTAATGCAACTTAATATCTAGAGAATTTTTTAAGGGGGCATTTTTGCCCCCTTAAAAATAGTTGCCAAATCAAACTGTAAAAACAAAATTTTTATGCTTAAGAAACATTTTTCTAAAATATTAAAATATCTTGCCGCCTTATCCTTTAGTTTGCTAGGCTGGGCAAAATTAGTCTTGGCTGGTTATGGCCTGGAAGAAACCCAAGGTGCGGCGAAGTTGCCGACTGGCAATATCCAAGAATATCTAGGCAAATTTGCCGGCGCCGGCCTGGCCTTAAGCGGCTCTATTTTTCTTTTTTTAGTAGTCTATGGCGGCATTATTCTCATGACTGCCGCTGGCAGCCAAGACAAGGTTAAAAAAGGCAAAGAAATTATCACTTGGGCGATTATTGGCGCTTTGGTTTTAGGCGGCGCCTATGCTATCACCACCATGGTCTTTGGCGCTTTCGGGAAATAAACTATTTACAATGAAAAAAATTCTTCCTCTTTTAATTTTATTAATTTTAATTGGTTTTTTATTACTCAATTTGCATGCTGCTTTTGCTTTCAGCTGGAATGATATTTCCAGCTTTTATCAAAGCACTGGCACTCAAGCTGGCTATAACAAGGACGCATCTCAATATGCAATCGTGGCCGGCGCTATCAATGCTGTCTTAACCCTAGCCGGCGCTGTTTTTATTGTTTTAATAGTTTATGGCGGCTTTCTCTGGCTCATTTCCCAGGGCGCCGAAGATAAAATTAAAAAAGCCAAGGAAGTCATTACTTATTCTATTATTGGCGTAGTCATTATCAGCGGCGCTTATGCGATAACTACTTTTGTGGGCAATGCTGTTTTTAGCAGCGGGGGTTCAACTCTACCAGGCGCTCAAGGGAATACTTGCAGTGGCAATAATGGTGTCTGTCTAACTGCTAAACAATGTGATGACCAAGGTGGCCTTTATAATGAACCGCCGACTCAACAAAACCAGCTGGGTTGCTATCCTGAAGTCTGTTGCATTGGCCTTAGCCAAACCCCAAACTCAACCACCCAATCAAGTAATTGCTGGCGCTGCGGTTTGCCTGATCCCACATGCAGCGTAGATGAATGCGCGATCGGTGCCTGCACCACTGACCAGTGCACTAACCACGTTTGCACGCCAAGCGAATGTACGGGTCTGGGTAGTTGTGATTACAAATATACCTCATTAACTTGTGTGCTCAAATAAACCATGTTTAAAAATAAAATTATTTTAATTGTTTTTCTAAGCCTGGCAGCTAGCCTACTGCTGCTTAATGTTAGCCAAGCTGCTGGTGGAATCTTTTCTGGCCCAGGCTTGAAAAATATAACTGGCGGCTACACCAGTACCGCTAGCAATGCTGGTTTAAGCGGCCAAGCAGATTTTAATGCCTTGGCCATCAATATCGTACGCGCCATCCTGGCTATCGTAGGCATTGTTTTCTTTATTTTAATTATTTATGGCGGCTTTAAATGGATGACAGCCGGCGGCAATGAACCAAAAATAGCTGAAGCCAGAAAATTAATCATTAATGCTGTCATTGGCCTGATTATTGTTTCTGCAGCCTATACCCTTGCTTATTTTGTGAGCCAGGCAATTGAACCGCCGCCAGCGCCACCTGCGCCTCCTCCTACCTAAGCCCGAAACTTATAACCTATGAAAAAATTCATTCTGCTCATCTTAACTTTATGCTTGTTAAGCTTTTGCTTGCCTGCCCCAACCAGCGCGGACACTGGCTTTTTAGGCGGCCTGAGCGGAACAGGAGCCCTAACGAGTCTTAATTTGACTACTTCTCCCCAATCAATCGCCATCACTGTCATTAAAGCTATTTTATCCTTAGTCGGCATTATTTTTTTAGCCTTGCTTATTTATGGCGGCGCCATGTATATGTTTTCCCAAGGCGCAGAGGATAAAATTAAAAAAGCCAAAGGTATTTTGACTTCTTCAATTATTGGCATTATAATTATAATTTCCGGCTATACCATCACTTATTACATTACTAGCCAAGTAGAATCGCCTGGCTCGAGCAAACCCGCTTTTAATGAAGAATGTGAAAATCCGGAAAGCATGAATTTTTATTCTTTAAATTGCTGTGAATACCGCGTCTTGGCCCTGGGTGTAATTGATGACAAATGCTGCGACTCAACTCCATTTTGCTGCGCCCACCCAACCCAATGCCAGGTTCATGGCAGAATCTGCACTGGTTGTTAGTACTCCATAATCTTTAAATAAAAATTTTATGAAATTTAAAAAACAACTAATCCTTGCCATAATCTTACTGGGAGTTTTTACCGCCATGACAGCGGCTGTTGCTGGCCCAATTAGCACTTCAGTGCAAAACGTGGGCAATGCTATTTATGGCGGCGCGCCTCGACCACCCCAGGAATTAATTGGCTTGCTTATTAAAAGCGCCTTAACCTTTATTGGCATTATTTTTATTGCCTTGATGGTTTATGGCGGGTTTCTTT
>Ga0209777_10000495_pt1 | contig 64914 bp, 66 predicted proteins | sample FrelakmetHBP12HB_FD_187147 | JGI IMG/M metagenome (GOLD analysis project Ga0209777, IMG submission 187147) | Freshwater lake sediment microbial communities from the University of Notre Dame, USA, for methane emissions studies -HBP12 HB (SPAdes)... | ecosystem: Environmental > Aquatic >...
CTCATAATTGGCGAAGATGTGGACAAACATCCGCCGGACGTGATTCATATCTTCGACTACCTGGTAGCAAAGGATTTTCCATTTCTGCTCTTTCTGATCGTAGAAAACTCCTTTTGCCCTTCGCTCTCCACTATCTCTTTCAGTCAGATACCAAAGCGGAGACGTTCGATTTAGATCAACCCAGCGCAAAAACAAGTAGCTTGCCGGAATAGTGATTTGGTTTTTGCAAGATCCCTTCTTTTTCCTTAACCTCTCGGTGCGAAAGGGAATGCGAATGCGGAAGGCCTTTTTTATTTCCAATCCCTCATAGCTAAAGATTGGAACTAAATCAACCCGCACTCTAGGCGGATCGGTAGTCCAATCATTACTAGCAATAGCCTCCATTATCCGAAAGGCTGCAACCAGCAGGTCTTCTCTGTATTTTGGCAAGGTACTCTCTCCTTTTATATAGATTTTGTGTGCTGGTGGGTAATTCTAATACTTTATAGGCCCTTTTGCAAACCAAGAAACTTACTGTTAAAATGCTTTTGCTTATGGCAAAAATTTTCGATCATCTCCTAAATAGAAATCTCGCTCATGTTACTCGTTATAACAACAGACCCCAGCATTTTCCGGAAAGTGTGGCAGAACACTCCTTTTATGTCTCTTATTTCACTTTAATTATTTGCGAGCTGCTTGAAAAAAAGAAAATGCATGTCTCAAAAGAAAAAGCGCTGAAGATGGCTATAATTCATGATGCTGAAGAAGGGTATTCGGGCGATATTTTAAACCCCTTCAAACATTATAACGAAAAAGTTTACCAGGCAATAAAGGAGGTAGATAGGGAACTAATAAAAGAAGTCTTTTTAGATTTGCCTGAAAGCTTACGAGTCGAATTTATCAATACTTGGAGTGAAGAAAGCAAAGGGGAAACGGCTGAAGCTCAAATCGTCAAAGTAGCGGACAAGCTTTCCCTTCTTTCAAAATGCTTTGAGGAAATTCAAGCAGGCAACAACTATTTTGAGGAAATTTATAAATTGCAGCTTTCCTCCTTGAAAAAACTAGATTTTTCTTGGTGGGGGAAAATCAAAGAAGACATGCTTTCAGGAGCAGACAAACAACCTTAACTTGAAAGTCTAATGGCAAACATATAAAAACAACTGCTCCTTGACATTTTCAGAACATTAACCTATAATAATTGACCTAATCTGGTCCTTGGTGTTCCCACAAGAATCAAGGAAAGCTCGGCTGGTTCTTGATTCTTAGAGATGGGGTTAAGTTGTGCTCCGGACACGACGCTGCGTCTTTTTTGACCCGGAAAGATTAAAAGTACGGGTTGGTAGAGAAGTAGTAACGCCAAGGCCAAGAGCTGGTGGGTAGGTTTGTAGTTGCGAGGGTCGACGGTCGATGTAGGCTCTCGCTTGACTCACTTACCCATCGGCTCCTTTTCTTTTTCCAAGAAATAAAACAGACGCTGGAACAGGCGCATTTTGACCAAATCTTTCCCGCAAATCATCAATTCTTTTTTCCAACTCCAATCTTTTCTCTCTAACAGTATTAAATAATGGTGCTTGAATATTTTCACCAAACTCTGAAATTCCAATACCAACAAGTCTCAAGGGGGTATGTCCATCCCAAAGTTCTTTCATCAATGTTTCCCCAAGTTCATAAATTTCTTTCGTCAAAGCTGTAGGATAGGGAAGTACTCTTTGACAGGAAACGGTATTAAAATTACCATAACGGATTGTTACATGCACACAGCGGCCAAAATAACCCTCGGCTCGCAACTCTTTTCCAACGTCCTCCGAAAGAGCCTGCAGTTTTGCCAAAATGAATTTTAAATTGTTGCTATTCCGCTCAAAAGTTTCGCTCCGTGAAATTGATTTTGTCCCTTCTTTATAAAAACCAAACCCACTTGTGAACCAAATATTGTCCCTACCGTTTGCACTGTTCCATAAACTCAAACCAGCCTTCCCCAAGCGCTCTTCGATAAAACCTTCTGAAAACAGAGCTAAGTCACCAATTGTAATTTTTTGAACTTGTTTCACTACATTACTATCTATCAATATAGTGGCGATTTTTTCGTAAGTTTTGGTGCTGACTCCTGGCAAATCCAAAAGAGATAGAGGAGAGAGAAATCTTTTTTCCTGGCCTTTTTCGACATAAGTTAGCCCATCCGGTTTTTGAAAATCAGAGGCGACTTTGGCAACTACTTTTGCAGAAGCAATCCCAATAGAAGCAGTGATGCCTATCTCTCTCTTTATTTCCTCTTTTATTTTTCCTGCAACGATAGTTAAATTCGGATAAATTAAATCTGTATTAGAGAAATCTAAGAATCCTTCATCCAAACCTGTTTGTTCAACTACTGGAGCGTACCGTCTACAAATTGAGAAAACTTTTTCTGATGCTTTTATGTATTCTTCGTAATGCCCGCCGACAACAATAGCTCGGGGACATAATTTCAAGGCTTGGAAAAGCGGCATTCCGGAGTGGCAACCAAAGGCCCTCGCTTCATAGGAACAAGTGGCAACGACACCTCGAGGAACACTTCTTCCTTGTGGGTCAACCCGACCAACTAAAATAGGTTTTCCAATCAATGATGGATCTAACTTCTGTTCAACAGAGGCAAAGAAAGCGTCCAAATCTAAATGCATCCAGGAAGATCGAGCAGTCATACATTATATATACCGAAAAACAGCCGAATAAGTCAATTGGGACAAAATATATCAAAAAGAAAAACCCACCCAAAGTGTTACCTTCGAGTGGGTTCATGTCTCTCTGCCTCCTTTCATTAACTCTCTCCAATCAATTGTTTACCGGAATCCGCCAAACGGCATGGGGAATTCGTGAAAAATTAACGGCCGCGACTTGGATGTAGGTAACACCCGATTGTAAGTAGTCACCGCAGAGGGAGATGGTGATATCCAGATGTTCTGGGTTGTAGATATCGTGCCAGGTAGTGCTCTGCCCAGGATCGAGTTGGATCATCTTTCCGCCGCTAACCCATTTCATCTTCTCTCCGTTGCTTAGAGTAATGTTGAAGTTGGTTTGATCAAAGCGGAAGACGAGCGGCTCACTGCTGTGGTTGGCCACATTAAACTTAAGCCTCAAAGTTACCATATCAGCAGAGCAATCCACCTTACCGTTTCCGTAATTCCATTCAGGCTTATCCAGCAAAGTTAGAGTTACACCACCGTATGTCCACCTATCTCCCAATCCAAGAATTGCGTTATCTGCTGTATTTGGATAGGGAGTAATCGTCGGTGTGGGTGGTATAGACGTCCGAGTCGGTGTTGGCGGAATCGGAGTCTTAGTCGGGTAGGGAGTATCGGTCGGTGGTTCTTGTGGAACGATTGGCGGAACCGCGGGGGCAACAGTAGATACAACAAGTGGAACTGCTACAGTTGGGGTGGCTGTTGGAGTGTTAAACTTATTAGAAGCCCCAACAACTGATCCAGAAAAAGTAGCTGTTGGTTTCGCTACCGTAGTTCCATTTGAACCATTTCCAGAAGCTATTCCTAAAACCAAAACAACAACAACTATCGCCGCTATAATACCTCCCGCTAATGCTAATGGCGATGTTGGGAAATGTGTCTCCTGTGGAAGTGGTTGTACCATCGGATCGTTTACAGGAAATCCATCCCAGGTTACATTAACAGGTAAGCCTAGCTCTTGGTACGTTCTGTTTGTGTCGTGGACCAGCAAGAAGGCGATATGATTTTCCAGATTACGCCTGAGTTCTGGATTTCTATCGTTTTTACGAATATCCTCCAGCTCCTTTTTTACTTCACTACGAACCTTGCGACTGTAGTCGCCAGCTTCAAGAAGCTGTTGGACTCTGAATTCAAACTGGCTGGGATCTTCTGAGGTCATTTGAATTTTCCTCCTGGCTCTAGTTAGTTAAACCCACCCAAAGAACAAGCCTTTGGGTGGGTTCTTTACTTTCTGGCAATGTCTTGTCCTAACTCCCACGGTTAAGGAGCCTAGTTGCTTCCGTAACCTTATGTTGTAGCTGAGCTGGACAATTGCCGTAGCCATTGAGGACTCCACGCAACTGGCGAAGTGTCTCAACAGCAGGGCTATTATCTATTACCTCAACCCGAATCGGTTCCGGCTCCGGCCACACGCCAGGCATGGCAATCCCAATCAGTTCTTGCAAAGGCTCAGCATGCACGTAAACCAGAGCACAAGCAGTCTGGTTAAACAGGACCAACCCAAGCTTGCCAGGAAATTCCCTTGAAATACTTTCCAGCTGTGGACGGAAAGCAGTACGGACTCTTGCTGACTGGTCCAAAGCTGCTTTGATCTCAGCAAACCTCGTATTGTAGTCCGGGATCACGGCAACCCGCTGTTGCACCTGAACTTCGACTACTCTTTGGGGGACCGAACTGTTTCCATCAGGATTATGACCATTACTGTTGTGGCCATTCCCGTTCTCAGAAGGAGAATCCGCCTTATATGGAACTGTGTTTGTCAGCATTTTGCTTTCTCCTTATTCTACTGAGATCTACCGCATCCTGTGCAGAAGGTCTGGTACTTGCTGTTCCAAATCCCACAGTATCCACAATGCCACTCCGGCTTACCGAACTGGTTAGTTGGGCAGTGAGGGTTTTCGCAGGAATTGGACCACTTGTCGTTGATATGGCCACAGTTTGGACAGCGCCAACTTGTCCTGAAAGTCATTTTGTCTCTCCTTCCTTCCTTTATTCAGTTTTAGTGTGCTACTGCTTGAAGACTGATTCTTGCACTGCTCTGGCCGCTGCCTTTCCTAGAAAAATAACAAACACGACTAGTAGGATTACTGCAAAAATACACAGCCAGCCTATGAGAACCGTCAACCAACAAGCAGCTTTCTGCGGGTAGGGTAGTCCTTCATAGTCAGACCAACCCTTTGTAACTATGAAGGTGAAAAAGGCCAATCCAACGAAAAGAACCCCTATCAAAAACGCGGCTACTTTTGTCCCGGCATCTTCGGTAGATGCAAAGATTCCAATAAGAGCGCTTGCACCCGCTACACCAGTAACGAAAGTGGCAAAGCCTCGCCAGAAATGGTCTTCCCGTACTCGCTCAAATGTAAGGTTCATTTTTCTCTCTCCTCTTACAAAAAAGGCAAGGTCAGCTTTTGTACCTTGCCCTCCGATCTTACGGATCCTTTATGTGTGCTGATAAGCCTGTGCGCCATTGCGCCATTAAGCAAAGGCTAGCACTTGTATTAGTTATTGTCAATAGGGAACTCTAAACCTAAAGGCCTTTTCGCTGTTCTGATAGGTACTTTTGGTATTCTTCGTCACTTTCTATAATTTTTTTCACAACCTGATCTCGAAGGAAATCCGAGCGCGACTGTTTTTTCACATGTCCAACCCAATCCAAATAGTCGACTATGTAAGGGGAGATGATAAAGTTAAACTTCGTCAAAGAAAAACTCCTTGGTTTTGAAAGATGTTTTTCAATAATTTGCTTTAAATTTTTTTCATTATAATACTCCAAAGATACGTTTTCAGAAACAGATCCCCTAATCAAATCGGTCAGTATGCCTTTCCTAAAATACTTTTCTTTGATTAAAATAAGCATCGGTTTCTTCTGTAATTGAGCCTGTGAATAAAAATACCCTTCACTAAATCCGCCTTTCGTTATTTCTGCAACAAATATGTCTGCGTCTTTAAACGCTTTTTCGTCTCTTTCCAAAACTTTTTGGGGGGCTGTTTTTCCGTATTTTCCCAAAACCCTATCGGTAAATTGGTTTTCCAAAACCTCATGCCCAAGTTCCTCGGCAGTGTCGATTATTTCCTTAAAATATTTACGCAAAGGTGTTGGTCTTTTATATGATGCAAAGAAAACTTTCATAGGGGCTGTTTATACCACAATGGCGCCATTGCGTCAAGATAACTTTGATTTTATTAACACAGTTGTTTTTTTGAAAACCTTTACCTATAAGTTATAATATTGCCAAAATATATAATCTACATCGAGAGGTCAAGGAAAAGGAGAGATCGATGAAGCATAAGAGACGAAATGCATTGATAATGCTGGCCGCCTGGCTAGCCCTTAGGGGAGCTACTCACGTCTTGCGGAGAATAGCTGTCCGAAGCGTCAAACAGATCAACAAGGATAGCTTCCCGAAAACAGGGGCGCTGCTGATACCCATCAATCACTTTGCAGGAAAGGGTGAAGAGTTCGGCCTTCTAATACAGCAGTTGGGAAGGAAACCCTACATCGTTTACAAAAGCGATCTGGAAAAAGGGCTACCCGGTCTCTTTGTCAAACTTTTTCTCCGAGGAGCTGGCATGATCCCAACCAAACGGGGAAAAAGAGGCGAGGGAATAGAAGCCGAGAATAAGATACGAGCAGTACTGGAAAACGGTGGTGTAGTCGCTGCCGCTCCGGAAGGAACTAGCCGTCACAAAGGCCTAAAAAGGGGACAACGGAGAGGGCTTGGACGGATTGCTGTTGAACTAGATTGTCTAGTTCTACCAGTCGCCATTCACAACGCTACAGACGCCCTTGGGAACGGGTTACTCTATTACTTGCGGATAGCGTTCTTTGGGCTTCTATTTCGTGGAAAGAGGCGGCAGGACATTAAGCTAGTCCTCGGCGTCCCGAAAAAAATGAGCGAACTGGAAATAGACTTCAAAGATGATCCAGAAGGTTTACAAGGACAAGCCGCAACTAACGCAATGATGATTCGTATCGGAGCGATGCTGACGCCAAAGGATCGCGGGGAATACGAAGAGGATGTAAGGATTTTCCTAGCAGAAAGTACTGCTCCAGACGCAGCTTTTTACCGAGATCTGCAACCCCTTGTCAATCCAACTGAAGGGGATAACTAAAGCACAGGAAGGATAATAGGTGGGTAGAGAGACAATCTTTGCCCACCAACACCTTCTTAAACCAGAGTCTAACAAAAAGGAGAGGATGGGGAGAATGCTCTACTGGCTAGCGAAACTTATCTGCATGGGTTTCTTCAGTACTGGTCTTATTCCCATCAAGGTAATAGGGCGCGAGTATCTAAAAGGGATTCGCGCCTGCATTGTCGCCGCGGACCACGTTGATGGAATCGACAGCCCGGTATTGATATGGTCCTTGCCATTCACCACGTGGTTCCTACTCCGGGACGATTTTGGCGAACCAATTAAGTCACTTCTGGTTAGGCTACTACTAATGGTGCAGATCAACCGGGAAAACCCAAAACCATCGCAGTTACGAAATGCTGTCCAGCTTTTGAGATCTGGTAAGCGACTTGCCATGTACCCCGAAGGACATAGATCAAAATTGGGGGAGTTACAACAAGCCAAAAGCGGACTTGGGTTGCTGATTAGATTGAGCGGGGTACCAGTTGTACCAGTATCAATTAGCGGAACGTTTAGTTTCCTCCGCAAGGAAACCTGGAAAAGAGAGATCTTCCGGGCTATTCTACGCCGCCGCCCATCTATTGTTGTGGTAATTCACAAGCCGCTTTACCTAGAAAGCGCTGGGAGAGAGGACGACGAAGAGATAACCACTAAAATAATGATTCAGATCGCCTCTGGTCTACGCGAAGAAGATCGCGGTTTCTACCGAGAAAAGGCCGATGAGGGTGGAAAGACACCATGATACTTTCCACCCTCTACCTCACTCCTTATTCGTAGATGCAGACTACCGCAATCACCTTTGAACCAGCGATTGTCAAAAGAGCCAAAGGGACATCGGTTCTGTGTACTATCGGACCTTTGTAGAACGCTTCGATCTCTTTGGTCAGAACAGCCGCTTCCTCAGTCGCGTCAGAGAAGAGAATGTAAAGCCTCTTAATCCGCCGAGACTCACATCTTTCCCTAAGCTCCTCCCTTAATTTCCCGACAGCACTAACAAAGTGCCGCTTGAAAGGAAAGAAGGTTTTGACCTTGCCCCCCGACAAAATCGCTACCACCTTCGGGGATCGGTGAATCAAGTCAACAACCTGGGAAGCTATCCCAAGAACACCTTTCTTCAAGCTGTCCTTAAGACCATCTCCGCTAAGCTCCTCTACCCGTCCGCTAGCAGCAACAAAGCGGATAGTGTCGAAGGCAACAATGATCTCGATTTTCCTAGCTTCCCTCGTTAGAAGTTCTTGAATCTCCTCTAGGCTCTTTCCTGCATTCCTAGCTTCGAGGGCAACTTCGGCCAGATACTCAACCCCTGATGCCGTTGTCCCAGTATCGATTACTGCAATTTCAACCTCGGGATGTTCTTGGTGGAGAAGATCCCGCGCCTGAATCGCTCCATTATAGACTCCGCTCAACTTCTGAGGGACAGTGAGTACCAGAATCCGGTTGAAACCCTCCTTTACCAACTTCAGATAGGTGTTGAAGAAGTCGCCTATGGAGGGCTGGGAGGTGCGCGGTATCTCTTTTCCTCTCTGCAGACTGATGATTTCTTCCCAACTCATCCTGTCCTGGGCTCTTGATACTTCCTTTCCACCTTCCTTGAAGACAACATAGAATTGAACAATGGCATCGACTGCAACAGGCAGTTGCCCGCTCGAGAAGCTGCAGACGCTACCATCCACCACGACTGCTATTTTTTCTTCCCCTTCCATGTCTCTCTATTCTCCTTTGCAGAATTTCGGAATACCCTAGTTATAGGTCGCTTGAGACTATATCAGGCTTTTTATAATTTGGCAACTTGTATTGACTTTCAATTAATTATCTTGTTGATATTCGGCTAAATTTGGGTTAGATTAGTCTCATGCGAACTGGCACTGCCAATCTTCCTCTTCATTATGGATCCGCGCCGATCTGGTTGTTCGAACGAATGGCAAAACTAGCCAGAGAAATCACGATTGTAATCGTTGACGAGTTTGGCCCAGAAGAATTTTTAAAAAGAATTTCTCACCCTTATTGGTTTCAATCGTTTGGTTGCGTTCTTGGTTTTGATTGGCACAGCAGCGGATTAACGACAACTGTCGGTGGTGCCCTGAAAGTAGGCTTGAAGGACGTCTCAAAAGATCTTGGTTTGTTTGTTGCCGGAGGTAAGGGTGCAACAAGCCGAAAAACTCCTTCTGAAATTGAAACTGTTTCAAACTCACTTGGCAAAGATTTTTCAAACCTAGTCTATTCATCAAAAATGAGTGCGAAGGTAGACAATACCGCTCTTCAAGACGGTTTTCAACTTTACCATCACAATTTCTTTTTTACAAAGGCCGGCAATTGGGCAGTGGTACAACAAGGGATGAATCCGATTGGCCGTTGGGCCCGCCGCTACCATTGGCTTAGCGACGATTTGGATTCTTTTGTCAACGAACCTCATTCAGCAATTGCATCAGATCACAAGACAAAAACTTTAAACCTTGTTGCAAATGAATCGAACGATACGCGAATAGTTTCAACACAACTTGCGAGCGAAAAACCAGAAAAGGTTTTGAGAGAATATAAAAAAATTTTAACTTTAAATTTCCCGAGACGAGAAAATGTTGAGATAGGTGATATCCGCCCTGAGAATTTCAATAAAATCTTGCTATCAACTTATGAAAAACAGCCAACTGATTTCGAGCAACTGCTGGGTGTCCAAGGCGTCGGGCCTAAAACAGTCCGCGCCCTGGCTTTGATTTCTGAATTAATTTACAACACTCCTGCTTCGAAAGAAGACCCAGTCAAATTCTCTTTCGCCCACGGCGGCAAAGACGGGACACCTTATCCAGTTGATAGAAAAACCTACGACAAATCTATCGAAATCTTAAAATTCGCCGTCGAAAAAGCAAAAATAGGGGATAGAGAAAAGATAGAAGGCCTCAAAAGATTGCAGTTGTCTTTATTCTAAACCAAGTTCCCGCATGTCCATTTTCATCGGGCCTTTTTCGAAGAAATCGTTCACAGCTTGAAGAACTTGTGAAGGAAGCACGCGGGCTTTTAGTAAATATCCTTGAGCCCCAATATCAATTGCTTCTTTAATGATCGATCCTTGACCTAAATTTGTCAGCAAGTAAACCGCTGAGTCTTTTGATGCTGAAACCGGAACCCTGATATCTTTTAAAACATCAATCCCTGTCTTCTTTGGCAGCATTATATCAAGCAAAATTAAATCGTATTTTGTTGCTTTTGCCTTTTCGATTCCTTGCATACCATCCTCTGCCATATCCATATCGTAACCACCTTTTGCTAACTCACGAGTATAGATATCACGGACAAAAGCATCGTCTTCTACTAATAAAAGTTTCTTTGCCATTTTTACTCCTTAGTATATTAAAACAATTATAGGAAGCGGCGTCTAGCCCTTACTTTTCGAAAAATTCTTTACAACCACTATAGACCCATTTGGAATTATATGCAAAACGCCTTCTTCATCTTTTAGCCAAACAGTCCGGAGCGTAATTCTCTGAACAATTCCTTTCTCACCGGAAATTTCTATTTCATCACCTTCATCAAATTGATTTTCGATAAGCAGGAAAAAGCCAGCAATTACATCTTTAACTAAACTCTGCGCCCCAAAACCAAATGCCAATCCAACTATCCCGGCACTAGCTAGCAGGGGAGTGATATCAAAACCTATCTCCCTAAGAATCATGACAACCGCCACTAAAATAATGACCGTGGAAGCAGTTGCACGAAGGATCCCTGTAATTGTACGCAACTTTTTAGCTCTAAGTGCCCCCATTGAAATAGTAGAAGCAAAATCACGGGTAAGAAGAGTCATAATAACCCAAATTACCAACGCGGCCAGAAAAATTGCTATGATACGCGAAACGTGAGGGGTGAGAATTACCATGTTTTTATAATAAACTAAAAAACACTAAATTGAAAGTTTCGTAAGATCTTGCTATTCTAGAAAGTAATGCCTTCCGAAGTAGTAATAAACATAAAACCAAAAGAGAACAAAGCAAAAAACTATTTTTTGCTGGTTTTGTTTCTGGTAATTATTGCCGCAGTTTCTTCTCTATCCCTTTTCTTTATTGGTAGAATTGGAACTCAAAACGGTGTCTTTGTGAGCAAGCCCACTACCCAAGTCAGTGCAACACGAGAAGGCTGGCTTGTCTTAGAGGCCAAAACATACACAATTGAGTATCCAGATACCTGGAAAGTGCAGGAAAATAATAGTAAAGAGGCGACTGGGGCCAAAATTACAAGTAGCAAGGGAGAGATAAATTTCTGGCAAAACCAAACTCGTGAACCGCGTTTCTCTTCGGAACAAAAAAGCAATATTGTGGCCCAAAAATCCTCTGATCTCTCTGTAGATAAAAGAAAGGCTATCTCTACGAAATACACTTTCAAAGATGGCAGCTTTTTTCTAACAGTGGTTGTTCCTGCAAAAAATCCTGTCAAAAACGTTGTCTTCTGGTCTTCCTGGTCATCCCAAGACAGCGAAAAGACGATAACAGATATTATTAGCACCTATAAAAGTAAATGAATAAAATTCTAACTTTAAACACCAAGGAAAAACGGGAAGTAATAAATATTACACAAGAAGTAGAGGAAGTTGTTAAAGAGTCGCAGGTAACCGAAGGGATTTGCTTATTGAATGTGCTTCATACTACAGCCGCAATTTTAATTAATGAAGATGAGTCTGGCTTCAAAAGCGATGTCTTGACCCTGCTTGGACATATTATCCCGGGAAAAAATTGGGAACACAACTGCAAAGATAATAATGCTTCTTCACACCTAGCAGCATCCCTTATTGGCTCTTCAGTCCCCTTACCAATCAATAAAGGAATTTTAGGTCTAGGAACTTGGCAGAAAATATTATTTGTAGAGCTTGACGGCCCAAGAACTAATCGACAAGTGATGGTTCAAATAGTAAAGTAATTGTTGGAAAAAGCTTTTGTAAAGGACCTACTGTTAAAAGAGCCTTTCACCTGCTAAACTAAGGCTAGCAATGAAGAGAGTACTGATAATTGCCGTTATCGTCTCAGCCATTATTCTAATCTGCGGAACTACATTCACAGTTTTCAAATTTTTCTGGGATAGAAGCCATCAACCTCCAAAACTTTCAGTAGCAGAGCAAGCAATAAAGAATAGAAACACCCGCAAACAAAATTTAATAGAGATTATCCGCGAAATAGTCAAAAAAGACACGCCGGCCACGACACTCTCCGTTGGCATTTACGATTTTAATCACGATGAATATTTCGGGTATAACGACACAGTGGAGCAGCACGCTGCTGGAGTCTCGCAACTTCTAACCGCGACTTACGTACTAAATCTAGCTGATAAGGGAACGATCGGCTTGAAAGACAAAATGGGAGCGTATGATATCGAAACCCAACTTCAATTTTTGGTTAATCAGTCTAGCACTGACAGCCTAAATCTTTTATTTGAGCGATTCAACGCAAGTGATCAAAACGCTTTTGCCAAAGAAATTGGATTGACTGCAACGGATGTTTCAGTCGGCAATAACTTAATGAGCGCAAAAGACGCGGTAACTTTAATGAAAAAGATAGAAAAGGAAAATCTCTTGACCGAAAGTTCAAAAACTAAACTCTATTCTTACATGCAGAAAACGAGTATTGAAAGGTTTTTTTCGCCGATTTTCGATCAAGATAAACTAACTTATTATCACAAAGCTGGTAGCTGGACAGGAGAATCTCATGACGTTGCGTACGTAGCCGACGCAAAGAATCCTTTTATCTTGGCGGTTTTTACGACAAGTAGTTATGGATCAGTAAGTCCTGCCCAAATGAAGCTAATAGCAACTGAAGTTTTAGAGTATTTTACGGAAATTTAGTTTTAACTTGAAGGGGGGTGAAAATTTTGGATAAAAAAACAATCAGCCTTGGGCTTTTGGTATTATCTTTAGTCGCTGGACTGCTAGCTGCCTGGGACTATCTTTCAACAGGCGCAGCCCCACTTGGGCTTGGAGCAGATTCCTGGATGCTTGTGGCAATAGTACTTGCTGTCTACGGGGTATATGTGAAATCGATGTAACTCTCAGGAGCATGTCAACTAGATTTTGCTACAAAACTAATGAAGGTAATTTTAGGAGATATTACAAAAATATCTGCTAGTGTGATTTGTTTCAATAAAATAATAAGAGAGGGGCCTAGTTATCTTTCAACACACTAAGCCCCAAGGAAGCATGCTTTTATCTCTCGTAAATCTGCTGGTGGGAGAGTGACCACCAACCTAAGTCAGTGGGCCAGGAAGAACACTGAAAGCTACACCAGTAATGCAGCAATCACCTCACCGCAAAGGGAATCGGTGTGAGAGCAGTGCGGGCAAAAAGCCTTATCAGCCCCGCCTCCGATATCTCCTAGCCTACCTAAGGATTTCTCTCCTTCTCCCTTGAATAATCTCTCTCCCACCAAAATTACAAAGCAATCCCCTTAATTTTATAATCATGATCAACAAACAATCTTGTTCCCCGTTGTTTGGTACATTTAGTCGAGAAATTTATTATACTTGTAGTAGATGGCTAGATTATTTGGATTATTAACTTTAGTTACTGTTATTATTTTTGGGATTTGGTTTTTCTTTATGAGAAGTAACGTCCAAAAAGTAACCAAGGATGGGCCAGTCGTGTTTTTTGGAAACAGTCTTACGGCTGGCGTTGGAGCAGGGGAGGGTGAAGATTTCCCAACTCTTGTCGCCAGAGAACTGAATCTAAAAAATACTATCAACGCTGGGGTATCAGGAGACACAACTGAGGAAGGGTTAGCCCGTCTAAATACCGATGTCTTAGACAAAAATCCATCGCTCGTAATTGTGGAATTATCTGGCAATGATTTTTTGAGGCAAGTTTCTGCAAACGAGACGATCAAAAACCTAGATTCGATTGTCAAGCAAATCCATGAAAGCGGTGCTGCCGTGCTTCTAATCCATATTAAATTTCCCCTGAGATATTCTGATTACCAAACCGGTTTCAAACAGATTGCGAAAAAATATAAGGCTGCTGTCTTGTGGAACGCTCTGGACGGGATTGAAGGAAACCCATCCCTAATGGCTGATGAAGTCCATCCAAATGCCGCCGGCTACAAAATCCTCGCCTCCAGAGTCTCAAAAGCAATAAAATCCCTTCTAAAATAACTCATAGTTGAAATCTTTTTTGACGTGCTGTAAAATCCAGAAAAAACAAGGAGGGGATCGCGTGGTAACAATCGTAGTTGACTCAATCAGTGGGGCAATCAAGGAGCTTAAGGAAGGCGGTTTCCAAAGTAAGGAAGAAGCTTATATATGGCTCGAAGATCATATGATGATAGGCGATCTCGGCTTGCAGATAGGGGATAGAGTATTTGTAAAGGATGGGGGAAGAGCTAGATGCTGAATGGGTGGTTCTGCCCCGCACAGACTTCGTCCTCTGCGGAATCCATCGCCTAAATATACGTTGAAGGGAGGAGACGAAAATGATAGTAGCTGTTTTTCACGTTCCGACTACGGAAGGCGATGGAAGAGACGTACAAGTCATCATGCAAAAAACCGGACCGAAGGAAGATGAACTCCGTCTCATCATCGACGCAGCCAACGCCATTCCTCATTTTGAAAGAAGGGGAGATGCTGTTGGGGCCGGAATGCAAGTGGGAGACTTGTTCTTAATCACAGTAGTCGAGGATGGGCAGATGAGCGTAGTTGGGCTCAAAAACAAGAGTAACCTAATAGAGATCCTTGGCACTACGGTCTTCAAGCCCTAATCAATGGGCTCGGGAACCTAACAGCTGAACAGACTGGCTCGCAAAGAGGAGGGACGCGGGCCAGGTTTCATTTTTCCCGGAAGTTTGCATTTTTCTCCTCCCTAAGTTAAAATGCGTTCACAAAATTCAACCAAAGGAGGGTGATCGTGGGACTTCGTGCTGTCAATCTAGGATGGGCCCCTTGGACCCACAGCTTCTGCGGTATTGGCCCCTGGGTAGAGGACCATGGGAACGATAGCCTTCGTCAGCAACTGGAAGCAATCGAAGATGCAGATGCAGCGCTTTACAAGCAGGCCGTTGATTTCTTCTGTGTGCTTCCTGATGCCATCGAAAGTGCTTCGATCAAGCCTTCGGATGGCCTGAACATCGCCTCTTTCGTAGACGGCCTCCTCTACAATGCCATGTCCGAGGAGACGCCTTATCGAAAGGTCGACCTGGCCGGAGCATTGATCCGTCTGATCCGAGTCTTTGGCAGACCATCCGTCCTTCTCTCGGTAACTAGGGTGCAAATAACGCTCGACACTGATGTCGCCGACATACTGCTGGAAGCAATTCCCAACCCAGCCACCTAACCAACCAGGAGTCGGGGGAAGAAGGGAGCAAAAATAAATCCTGCCCGTCTCCTTTTATTTCTACTTATAAACAAGCCCTTACCGGTAGTATAATAAGTGCACCTTATGGCTAATCAAAAGATAAAAATCTACACAAGGGCAGGGGACAAGGGAAAAACGTATCTTGCAAACGGCAAAAAAATTTCGAAAGATTCTCCGGAAATTACCGCTCTTGGTTCTATCGATGAACTCAATGCATCAATTGGTGTTGCAGTATCTTTTATAAAAGAAAAAGGTGTTGTAAAATTATTACAAGACGTCCAAAAAGACCTTTTAAATATCGGCGCAGAAATCGGAAATAGCGGCCAATCAGCCAAAAATACAAGTAAACTTTACCCTATAGATAAAGACAAAATAGTTGAATTGGAGAGTTTTATTGATCTATTCAGCAAAAAAATCCCTGAAATTCAAACTTTTATTGTTCCAACAGGTAAGACAGAATTTGCTCTGCTAAATTTTTCCAGAACTGTCTGCCGACGAGCTGAGCGAGATTTAGTTTCCTTAAATAAAAAGAGGAAGGTAAATCCGAACATACTAGCATATACGAACCGAGTATCGGATCTTCTTTTTATTGTCGCTCGATACTTAAATAGAGGCCGGGAGAAGCTATGGGAAAGCGGATAGGAACTTTTGGCAGTGTTTTAATATTTCTAGCTTTGGTTGCTTTTGTTTTTCTCTTGGCCAAAAATTTCAATACAAGTTACACCGTCAGCAAAAATCCAGCAACAAAAGAGCCGCCTGTAATTCCAAAAGTAAGCACTGATTCAATTTTTACCAAACAAAACGATCTATCCAAGCTTGACCAGAAAAAGCTGATAACCTTAGATGCGACAGGGGACGTAATAATCGCCCGTGGATCAAACTGGCCTGCAGTTACAAGCGGCAATTTCAATTATAACTGGGAAGCTACCGCAGACTTTTTGAAAAAGGCTGATATAACTTTGATCAATCTCGAGTCACCCTTAATAAACGGGTGTCAGCTGGCAAGTACCGGGATGACTTTCTGCGGAGATCCCCGACAAATTGCCGGGTTAGTTTTCGCCGGAATTGACATAGCTTCACTGCCGAATAATCATATTGGAAACTACGGACAGCAGGGCATAATTGAGACCGAAAACCTTTTGGAGAAAAATGGGATTGACTGGAGCGGGTTTGACAAAATGGCATTAAAAACTATCAAAGGAGTTAAATTTGGCTTTTTGGCCTACAATGGTGTTGGAACAACTTTTGACCGTGCTGGTATAGCTGCCCAAATTGCGGAAAATAAAAAGAAGGTCGATGTGCTAGTAGTTTCTGCGCATTGGGGAATGGAGTACGAGCTCGCTCCAAAACCTGCTCCTGGAGTTGCACCTGATGATCCAAAAGAAATTGCTCACTTAATTGTTAACTCCGGTGCTGATCTTGTCATTGGAAATCATCCCCACACTGTTCAAGGTGTTGAGCTGTACAAAGGAAAGATGGTAACCTACGCTCATGGCAATTTTATATTTGACCAAACCTGGAGCCAAGAAACACAAGAAGGTGTAGTTGGAGAGTACATTTTCTACGGAAAGGATTTAGTTAACGTAAAGTTTCATCCAACACTCGTCGACGTTTCATACAAACCCCGGTTTCTCTCTGAAAAAGACGGCCAGCACATTTTGGATAGAATGCTGGACTCCTCCAACCAAATCGCCACAACTAAACCCTAGTTTAAGGAGATTCTAGCTAGGCAAAAGTTGCTTAGTGTAAGACACGAGAGTACCGAAAAATCGAGGATCGCCGAAGATTTTGAAGTATTACATAAGTGTCTCATAGTAATTGACTTTCCCTTTATTTTGTTGTATAATGATATCCATCGGAATTAATCAATTGTGAAAGTGTGAGAGGAGAGAAACATGCCGCAAGTGTTGACAGAGTACGAAATCGAAGATCCCTGCATCGGCAGGGTGTTAAAAAACAAGCTGGGAAAACCAACGATCCAGCTTCTGGAGGGCTGTATCACCTGCGACGAAGCGGTCGTAACCAAATTCATAGCACCCACTTCTGAAAGCGGGGTGGAAGAGGGGGACTATGTCCGTATTATTCAGGAGGTTACGGACACAAAACCGTCAATCCCTTGGAAAGGAGTCCTTTTCGTCAGTTGCGAGAAGTTGCAGCCCGAAGAGGTTCTGGACTGGGACGAGGCGACGGCCTTTCAAGGCTACAGTTATGGAGGCTCGGTAGGTAAACTCTACGCTAAAGTCCCCAGACACCTCTGCTCCCATGGAGTAAGTCTAGAGGGCCTGAAGAGTAAAGAAGTAGAATTTCCTCCCACCCGATTCGAAATGGTCGGAGACAAAGTCCGCTTCTTCATCTCACTGGAAGATGGCCGCGAGATATCCGGGAACCTCTGTCTAGACCTAAACGCGTGGCCACTTTCCTGGCGCAAAGTACCAGGCTGGGAAGGCGCATACCGCAAGTGGCTAATAGGACAAAGAGCAGGGTCACGAACAACAATTCGCGCCTGAACACCGGGATCGAAGACCTGATCCTTGCGATGCTAGCGAAGCAAGGTAAGGGCGCCCTCCACCATGACAGCTACCGGCAGCTTTGCTTGCAAAAGCACTGACTGCCGGTTTTTCTTTTGTATACTTTTTTTCCTTTTGCCATTTTTCCTCACACTTGTTAAACTAAAAATATGAGTTTCAAGATCTGTGTCTCTGGCGCGGCAGAAGGAGACAGTTTAAACCCCGAAACCCTAAAAAAATCAGAAGCAGTGGGCGAGGCAATCGCTAAAGAGGAAGCCGTTCTTGTTACTGGCGCCACCACCGGCATTCCTCACTATGCTGCAAAAGGCGCAAAAAAAGCCGGCGGCATTTCCATCGGATTCTCACCAGCAAGTACCCGATTTGACCATATGAAGCGTTACCAATTACCAGTAAATTACATGGATCTGATTGTCTATACTGGTTTTGGTTACGCGGGAAGAAATTTGATTTTAACTAGAAGCGCAGATGCTGTAATAATCATCGGTGGTCGTATCGGTACTTTAAATGAATTTACAATTGCCTTTGAGGACAAGAAAACAATTGGGATATTGGAAGACTCTGGTGGCATTGCCGATGAAATAGAAGAAATCACTAGAATTGCCCACAAACATCAGTGCCGGATCCTTTATGATCCAGACCCAAAAAAATTGGTGAAGGGATTAATCAGTGATTTGAAAGAAAAATATAAAGAAGACGAAGATAAACTCGCCCCTGCTTCAGAGGAAGACCCCGAATAAATAATTCTTGCAAAATTTCCCAAAAGCGACGTAAAATCATCTCGTAAGGAGGTGAAAACATGGCAGAAACAAAAGTAGGCACAATAAAACATTACTACGACCACATTGGAGTAGGGGTACTAGAGGTTTCAAAACCAATAAAGGTGGGTGACAAAATTCACGTAAAAGGCAAGGTAACTGATTTCACCCAGGAAGTATCTTCGATGCAATCAGAACACAAAGATATAGAGGGGGCAAAAGCAAAAGACATCGTTGGTTTAAAAACAGATCAGCCAGTAGAAGAGAAGGACGAAGTTTTCAAAGTGTAGAGTAGACAAGATTGATTTACGATTTCCAGTTTTGAATTTTAACTTTTGACTTATGTTCATAGGTATAGACATCGGTGGTACTCATACTAGAGTTGCTTCCGGATCTCAAGGCAAAATCCAACAGAAAATCAGTTTTCCAACAAAGGATTTTCAAACTTCTCTGAAGGAGGTTAATGAGGCTGTAAGTAAAATTTCCGTTGAATCAAACGAAGAAGTAAAAAGGGTTGGTGTTGGAGTACCAGGCCCTTTTGAAACAAAAACCGGAAAAATCCTGAAAGCTCCAAACTTGGCTGGCTGGGAAGGAGTAGACGTTTCCAAAACTTTTTCCGATAGTTTGGGGGCACCTGTTGTAGCTGAACATGATTGCTCAGTTGCCGCTCTTGGCGAAAGTAACTATGGAGCAGGGGTTGGAAAAAATCCTGTTCTTTATATAACTGTCGGTACTGGAATTGGAATGGGTTTAATTGTTGGCGGGAAAATTTACAAAGGTGTTTACAATCCAGAACCAGGACATCAGATTATTAGTAGAGAAGGCCAAATTTGTTCCTGTGGGCAAAAAGGTGACCTGGAATCTTTTTCTTCAGGCAGCAGCCTAAAAAGAATAACTGGGGAAGAAGCTAAGAACTCGGTAGGAAAAGAACCGTGGTGGCAGGCTATGGAAAGCTTAGGAGTCGGAATCACAAATGCAATCCTTTATTATTCGTCGGAAATCGTAATAATCGGAGGCGGTCTTTCTACAAATGGTGATTTGTTTTTCGACCCAATAAAAAAGTCCGTCGAAAGCCATTTAAAATTGCTTCCCGTAGTTACAATCGTTCCAGCAGCTCTTGGTGAGGATTCGGGACTAGTCGGCGCAATTACTCTAGCTGAAACCTCATATTAAATTTGACATAAATCCAGAACCTCGCGATAATTATATTAATGTCCGAACTTTATGTGAGAGGTGAACCCCAAACTCCAAAACGGTCCATAAATTGGAAAAAGATTCTAATAGTGGTTGGCATTGCGTATCTTTTAATAATTGCTGTCTGCCTTGTCATTCTAATTTTACCAGAACCAAAAACATCTCAAACAAATGTTTCAACCTCAAGTGCCAAAGTAGCAACTAGCGCTGCGATAGCGAAAAAAACGGCAGATTGGAAAATCTATACAAGTAAGAAGCTGGGATTCTCTTTAAAATACCCAAAAAATTGGACCTATATCAAGGAATCACCAAATGAGACTAGCCAAGAACCGGCCGGGATTACTATTGCCGAGAACAACACAAGTGGGGTAATGTCAATAGAAATTGATAAAGGAAGCCTATTAAAAGGGGAGAATGATTTCTTAAAAACCCAGGAATTTTCTAAGCCGGATACAGGTATTGCCGGCATTATTAAAATAAGGCTGCCCGATACTACTGTAGACAGCTTGGTGGGATACGTAGACAAGCAGGAATATATTTACTCAAACAACGCTATCAAATATGTTTTGATTGTATCAGTCCAGAGAAACGCTGATTACTGGGAAATGCTATTTACAGTTCCATTTGGAAACAATGCCGATAAAGAGTTCCAAAGTCGAAAAGCGACTTTTGACCTAATTCTTTCAACCTTCAGTTTCGAGTAACTCACTACAGGCAAGTCCTTCTGATCACACTTGGGAAAATAGGGGACAAACAAATGCAGCCCACTCTACCGTCCAGATGTTTCCACCTTACAAAGCTTTGTGAGCTGCACGATATTTTCTACTCCTTTAAAATAAACTTGTCAATACCCAAAAATTTATTGATATATAAGCCTTTTTATAATTTGATTAAAAAGGCGAGTCTAGGTAAAATAAAAAGTAATAGGAATTAATATATGAAAATAGTATTGGATATTTTGAAATCTCTGAGGCCGATTTTTTTGATTTTATTTATTCTTCTTGTACTAGCGGCCGTCTTTTTTTCTTACGACCAATACAATACTTACAAGGAAAATAAAATTGCCGCTTCTCTAACCGGCAACTTGCTTCTAAACTCCGATTGCAAAACGATTGTAAATGAAGGAACAAAATTCGACCTAAAGTTCACCTTGGAAAATAAAAACAGTGAACCGGTACAAATAGAAAGTCTTGGAGTCGATCAGGATTTTTTCGGGGAGGCAGACAGGAAATACATGGATTTGGTAGGAACCAGTCCCACTTCAGTGAAAGACGGTAGCCAAGATCGCTACTCAATTTCAAATTTTCAAAATATTGTTGAAGTAGCGGCTAAAAGCAAAAAAGATTTGTCTATTACAATGCAGGCAAAAAGTAGAGCAGAAGCAGGGGCAGAGGCGGCAACAATCATGGTCTACAAAGGAAAGATAAATTTTAGCCTAAAGCACAATATTTCCGCTGAAGCTTCTTGCCAGGTTCAAGTAAGATATAGTAAATAAGAGGCCACCTTGAAAGTAAGAGACATCGACTCAAAAATAATTAAGAAAGAGGTTGTTGGAATATCTTACTCCGGAGGAGGAAATAGGGGAGTTGTTCATATCGGTGCTCTGAGAGCTTTTCTAGAGAAAAAAATTATTCCGAAACACATAGCTGGAGTTTCTGCTGGTGCTTTTATTGCTGCATTTCACGCTTACGACCCAGTCACTTTTAATTCTTTTACTGATTTGAAAGTTACGTTTTCATTTTTAAACAGAGCTTTTTTAGGTCTTTCAGTCTGGCAAGTTCTAAGAAAGCTAATTACTAATGGCCTAAACACCAAAAGCCTGGGAGACTCCTCAAAAATAGAAATCTTTTTAGAAACTAGACTTCCCTTTAAAAGTTTTGAAGAATTAAAAGTCTCTTTAGCAATCGGTGCTACCAACGCCGAAACTGGTCAGGACACTTGGTTTAAAAGTGGGCCAATAATACCACCGCTACTTGCCTCGAGCGCCACGCCGGGAATTTTTCCTCCAGTAAGAGTTGGCGAGGATACCTTCATCGACGGGGGAGTATCCGACAACATGCCGCTTTTTGAATTGGCACGAGAAGGTTGTGGGGTAATTTATGCTGTAAACGCCGGCTACGCAGGAGAAATAAAACGACCACCAAAAAACTTTTTAGAAAATATAATTGACGCACGAGATATCGCCCAGTACCAAACCACCCGATACGAAACGGAACTAATAAGATCTTTGTACCCAGACGTAAAAATTATTCCAATTGAACCAAGGGCTGGATTGAAACTTGCGCCTTACGATTTTACTCCTGAAAAAGCGGACAGCGTGATCGAAGAAAGTTACGAGAACTGCTTGCAAATTTTGAAAGGCTCTTAAAGATTAACTTCCTACTTCTAAGAACACTTGCTAACCAACCATTTCTGGTTTAAAGTTAAAACTAGATGGCTACAACTATCCATTTTGTCAGGCATTCCGAATTTTCAAATCAAGATCGCATTATTCCAGGTAGAATGCCGGGCTATCATCTAGACCCCGCGGGAAAAGAAAAAGCAAAGAAAGTAGGAGAGTTTTTCAAAGACCGCCCCATCAAAGCCATTTATACCTCACCACTTGAACGAACTTTCGAGACAGCAAACATAATAAGTGACTACCTACCCCCTTTAAAACCGATCCATTCTTATGATCTAATCGAGCTTGATTCTACCCACTGGCAGGCTTACAAACTAGAAGAACTTTATACCAATAATTATTACGAGGCTTTTATCAACGACCCAGAAACGCAAGAAGTTCCTGAGAACATAAGTAAGCTTGCCTCCCGAATGAAGAAATTTACCCTTGATTTATGTAACAAGCACAAAGGGGAAGAAGTAATTTGTGTTTCTCATATGCATCCAATAATTGCCTTAAGACTTTCGCTAGAAGGAAAGCCGCTTAAGTCACTTCGAACAATACAACTTGCAACTGCCTCGATTACTAGTTTTCATTTCGACGAAAACTGCAAGTTGTCAGGCGTCGACTACCACGAAGTCGGCAACTAACATAATTCCATTATTCACAAACAACTTACTTATTGACCGCCAGGGTTTAACCTCGTAAGATTGGCCTATATGAGTGAGTCCAGACCCCTGGCAGACAGAATAAGACCCGCAAACTTAGAAAATTTTGTTGGTCAGCGGCATTTGGTTGGTCAAGGAAAGATTCTCCGAACTCTAATTAAAAGTGGTGATATCCCAAGCCTAGTTTTTTGGGGACCGCCGGGAAGCGGGAAAACCACCCTAGCAAAAATTATTGCCAATGAAACTAAAAGTAGTTTTATTTTTACTTCCGCTGTAAGTGTAGGTGTAAATGAAATCAAAAAAGTAGTTTCGGAAGCGAAAGAGCGGCTGGAAAAAGAAGGGCAAAGAACCATCCTCTGTATTGATGAAATTCACCGCTGGAACAAATCCCAACAATCGCTTCTGTTACCTTCCGTTGAAGATGGAACGATAATTTTAATCGGGGTAACGACTGAGAACCCATCCTTTGAAGTAATTGGGCCACTTCTTTCCCGATGCAAAGTTTTTGTTTTAAATAGGCTAGAATCGAATGCTATTACGAACATAGTTGGGATGGCTTTGAAGGATAAAGTCAATGGTTTGGGTAAGTATAATGTTCATATTGATAAAAATGCGCTGAATTTGCTTTTAGAATCCTCCAATGGAGACGCAAGGATTATTTTAAACGCCCTAGAAATTGCAACCAATTTAACAAGGGTAAGAAACGGCAAAAGACAAATTAATGAAGAAAAAATAAGAGAAGCGCTAGGATCAAGAAAACTTTTATACGACAAATCCGGAGAAGAGCATTACAACACAATATCCGCCTTTATAAAGTCCATGAGGGGTTCTGATCCTGATGCCGCAATTTATTATTTGGCAAGGATGCTTGAAGCAGGGGACGATCCTGAATTTATTGCTAGAAGAATGATTATTTTAGCTTCCGAAGATGTGGGTAACGCTGATCCAAAAGCACTTCAGATTGCCGTTTCAGCAGCTCAAGCATTGCAGTTTGTTGGGTTACCAGAAGCGGCGATAAATCTAGCCCACGCGGCAACTTATCTGGCAAGTGCGCCAAAATCAAATGCTTCCTACATGTCCCTGACAAAAGCAAGAAGAGACGTGCGAGAAACTCTAAACGAACCAGTTCCTCTGCATTTGCGAAATCCAGTTACAAAACTAATGGGGAAAATAGGCTACGGAGAAGGTTACAAATACGCCCATGATTTTCCAGGCGGCTACACAAAACAGCAATTTCTTCCGGATAGATTGAAAAACCGCCATTATTATGAACCAAAGGCGATTGGTTACGAAAAATATATTAAAGAACACCTCGAAAAACTTCGCTCTCAAGATTAATTAAATTATCAACCTATATCAACCTATAAACTTGACAATTAATAAAATAGGAAACTATAATTTATATAGTGCTAACTACCCTAATGGATTTACTTAAAGAACCAATAAATCTAAGAAAGAAAAAACATTTAGCTGCAATAGCTTCTTTAATTTTAGTCCTCTTGATTTTAATAGCTATTCCTCTCACGGTATTTGGTGTTTTAAAAAGCGGGGAACTTAATAAAAACCCTAAAGCTGCTTCAACAGTATCCCCCTTAATATTTGGAACAAATTTGCTCCTAAATGATGCAAATGACCAATTCCTGACTTCTGCAGCGACGCGACAACAAATGAAAAATATCCATGTTTCCATAGTACGTATGCCGATACGCAGTGCGTACAGTACAGGCTGCACCAGCACTCCCGCTACCTGGGAAGTCCAAGCCGCCCAAGATATCCACGATCTTGGCATGACCCCAATTGTTATCTTGAAGTACACCCAGACTGATCCAGCCAGTGCGGGAAAATGTGTCGTCCAAGCAATGAATAAAATATTCGGCAGCAGCGTTGTGTATTATGAATTTGGTAATGAAAGGGACATGGTTACGGATAAAGCTAGCTATACTAATACTTGGAACAGTGTAATTCCCCAATTGAAGGCGGTTGCTCTAAATGGTAAGTTCGTTGGGCCTGTTACCAGTTGGCCCAATAATGACTTTATTACCTACTTTGTTGCCAATGCTAACCCTTATCCTGACGCTGTCAGTTACCATCAGTATACCTGTGATAGCAGCACTTCCGCTTCGGCTTGTCTAGCTAAAATACCAACTTACAAGACACACCTAGATTCCATAAAGGCCGATATAGCGGCGACCGGTAAACCTGTTCCTCCTATAATGCTGACAGAATGGAATTATGATCCTATACCACCAAATCCTGATCCACGCGTCACACCCGCCTTTGAACAACAGTATACCCAAGCCATGTTTAATGAACTGGCAAACGATGGTTTCTTTGCAGCCACCCAATATCTTGTAACCGGCTCTGGGGTTTACCAGCTTATTGATTCAAGCGGGAACCTTACTGCAGAAGGGCAAATGTTTAAACAAATGTATGAGACCCTTATCGGTAACCCCTCCTTGTCAACGTCGTTAGCAAGTCCAGCTAACGGGTCAACGGTTTCAGGAATAGTTAATATTACTGCTAATGCAACCCCAACCGCAGGATCAACAATATCAAAAGTAGAATTTTATATTGACAGCAACCTAAAAAATACAGTAACAACCAGCCCCTATAGTTTTGCCTGGGATTCGACTACCGCAACCAACGGCTCACATACTATTTTGGCAAAAGCCTACGATACGACCGGAACGTCTGTTTCTTCTAATCTAGTAAATGTCAGTGTAAGCAATACGCCTTCCGTCAATACGTATCTGTGGATCGAGGCAGAAAACTCCACACTAAGGTCACCGATGGTTAATGGAACTGATACCGCCGCCTCGTCTGGAAAATATATTTATTCTTCAGTCAGCAACGCCACTAATGTGCCACCGACCAACACCGGTTCGGCAGGTATAATCGTTAATGCCCCAGTTGCTGGTACTTATATTTTTTGGGCTAGAGTAAATTACGGAAGTGATACGGCAAATTCCTTCTATGCTCAGATTGACGGAGGAACAGTTTACAAAGTTGGAAATGAAAACAGTGGGTACAGCACTTGGAAGTGGATTGATTGGTACAATGGCGATAGCAGCACTTCAAACATTATCAAGGTTGCCCTTACAGCCGGAAACCATACTCTAAAAATTATTGGCCGAGAAGCAAATACAAAAATCGATAAATTCCTTCTTACTAACGATACTTCTTATAATCCTTCAGGGTTAGGTAACGCCGCAAATGCTGGCACCCCGGCTCCCAATTCGTATCTTTGGTTTGAGGCAGAAAATGGAATTTTGGCATCCCCAATGGTAACCGGCTCTGACTCCCAGGCTTCTGGCGGTATTTACGTGTATACCCCGACAACTACTGGCTCCGATACCATAACCATAAACGTACCAAGTAATGATACTTATACCTTATGGACTAGGGTCAATTATGGCGGCGAGTTCCAAAACTCCTTCAATGCCCAATTTGACGGGGGAACAGTTTACAAAGTTGGAAATGAAAACAGTGGGTACAGCACTTGGAAGTGGATTGATTGGTACAATGGCGAAACTAACACTACAAATCTTGTTAAAGTCAATCTAAAAGCTGGTAGCCATACTCTAAAGATTACTGGCCGAGAAGCAAATACAAAAATCGATAAGTTTCTCTTGACTACAGACCCCTCTTATAAACCCAGTGGCCTCGGAAGCTAAAATACACTGAACAAAAGTCCCCATTAAAGAATATTTAGATAAGCTTCGCACTAAGGACGATTAAAAAATGAAAAAACGAGGTAAACCTCCAGCTTACAGAACCCCAAGCTGGTTCAAAGGAAAGACTCAGCGCAGAAAAACTAAAAAATAGCCACCAGCCAAACTTTATGATAAACTAAAGTTGTAGCCTTAAACGGTGAAGTTTATTGTTAGGGATTAAATTATATGTCTATACCTGCCGCTTCAATTTATTTAGCAAAACTTCCGTACGAGTTTTTCATTTGGTGGTTTTGGGAAGCTCCAATAACGTTACTCAAAATTTTGAAATTCGTATTTCTTGCTTTTGCCCATCTTTTTTCTCTGAAATCGCTTTTCACCACCTTTTTCCAACCTTGGAAAAACGAATACAGAGAGGGCCTAGTAAAGACAGCTATTTTTATCGGTGCCTTTATGAAGGCTCTGCTTATAATTTTTGACTTATTTATGATGGGCCTGATTTTGATTATTGAGGCAGTCGTTTTTGTTGCTTGGTTTGCATTGCCAGTATTAACATTAGTTTCTTTATATGGAGCAATTTTCGCCAAGTAAATCCAGAATATTTACAGCTGCCGCTTTTGCGAATTTATTTTCGTCCACTTTAGCTGTAATTTTACGCTGGGCATTGGCAGCGATTCTGATACTGCTTCTCACTATTTTTTTCATAGGCGATCAACACAAACTCTTTTATTTGATTTTAACTATTTCGATAATTTATCTGGTCTTTGAAATTTTTTATGAAGAAAAAACTCTAAAAGAGTCACCAATAGTCTTAGACAAAAACCAAGGTAACCTAGCGGACTCGTTTGAATTTGCTACTGCCAGGTTTATTTTGAAAAATGCCTCAAAAACAGGCTTGTCCAGCTTTTTAGCGGCCCTATTTTCTCAAAATAAAATTTCTTTTGTTTTAATCCGCGCCGACCTCACCTACAACGAACTGGCCAAAAAGGTTCTAGCCGATCAAACAATCAAAGAAACAAAGATTGATTTTGGACGATTATCTGCTTTAGCTGCTGGCTGGGCTAAAAAAGAAAATCGGGCGGCTATTGATTTGCTGGATATTTTCTTGGCAATCTTCAGTACAAACAAACCTCTGCAAGAATTATTTTTCGAAAAAGAAATTAAAGAAGAAGACATTTTAAATATCGTATTTTGGGTGCGTACTTCATATGAGAAAGACACAACAAGTTTTTGGGAAAGATCTGTTGAAACACTTGGGCCCGGTATTTCGGATATGTGGACAGGAGGCTGGACTCTCGAAACAGAGCGCTTTGCCCTGGATATAACGAAGCAGATGCAGAAAGGAAAAGTTGCTGCTTTTTTGGTCGGTAGAGATAAGGAGATCGAAGAGGTGGAGAACATTTTAGCCAGAGCTGAAAAAAGAAACGTAATCTTGGTTGGTTCTGCTGGCGTTGGAAAAACTAGTATTATTTACGGTCTCGCCGAAAAGTCGATCCAGGGAACACTTCCGCCCGCACTCAAATACAAACGGTTTTTGGAAATTGATGTTACTGCACTCCTTGCCGGAGCAGCAGCCGGGGAACTTGAAGATCGGATACAGAATCTGCTAACAGAAATTACCCATGCCGATAACGTCGTTCTTTTCATTCCTGAACTTGAAAACCTTGCCGGAAGCTCCGGAACCGGCGTAAATATTACCGGCCACTTATTAAACGCTCTGACTTCTGGACGACTTCAGGTAATCGCCACGACAGATCGGGAAAACTACCGCCGCTATATTGAAAGACAAAGCAGTTTCTCGACTATGTTTGAGGTAATCAACATACCAGAAACAAGCGAAAAAGAATCAATTTGCATATTGGAAGAAGCCGCTCCGAAAATAGAAGCCAAAAACGAGATTTTCCTAACCTACAACGCAATCAAAAAAACTGTTGATCTAGCAAATAAATACCTGGTCGACCGATTCTTGCCAGGAAAAGCAATAGACCTTCTCGATGAAGCAGCTTCTAGTGTCTCTCTAAAGAAAAAGGCTTTGTTGGAACCTTCCGATGTCGCCGACGTAGTCAGTCAAAAAACAAAAGTTCCTGTAACTGTCGCGACAGGTGAAGAGGCAAAAAAACTTTTGGATCTTGAGAAAATTTTGCATGAGCGAATAGTCGACCAAAACGAAGCGATTGTTTCTGTTTCAAACGCGCTTCGTCGAGCTAGAACGATCGAACGGCAAACAAAACGACCAATTGGTGCATTTCTTTTCTTGGGACCAACCGGAGTAGGCAAGACTGAAACCGCAAAAGCCATCGCTGCTCAGTATTTTGGCAGCGAGGAAGAAATCATTAGAATCGATATGAGTGAGTATCAAGACGCCACGTCAATCAACCGTCTGATCGGCGCGCCTCCCGGCACTGGTCAGTACGAAGAAGGCGGGAAATTCACCGAGAAAGTGCGGCAGAAACCCTTTTCCTTAGTTTTGCTGGATGAGATGGAGAAAGCCCACGAAAAAATCCAAGAAGCGTTTTTACCCGTATTTGATGAGGGCTCACTGGAAGACTCCTTGGGGCGGAGAATTGTCTTTACCAATACTATAATTATTGCCACTTCAAATGCGGGAGCGGAATTTATCCGAGAGGCTATTCAGCAGGGAAAGAGTGTTGATGTTTTAAAACGTGAGTTGCTGGAAAAATTACAAAGAGAGGGAATTTTCAAACCAGAATTTTTAAACCGCTTTGATGATGTAGTTGTCTACAAACCGCTTAGCCTAAATGATTTAACACAGATAGTTGGACTCCTGACAGGCGATCTCACCAAGAGATTAAAAAAACAAGATATTGACCTAAAGCTAGATCCTTCTGCGCTACAACTAATTGCTAAATCAGGCTATGATCCGACTTATGGAGCTAGACCACTTCGGCGCTTTATTGCCGACAACTTGGAAGAAAAAATAGCCGAGAAAATGCTCGGCGGAGAGATAAAACGCGGATCGCAAGTTGTTATTGCCACCGCCAACAACCAATTAATTATTTCTCCGCAAAAATAACCTCTACAGCCCTATATAAAACCTCCTATAAGTTACCATAGGCTTGCTTATGATCAGCAAAATGAAACAAAAGATCTCGTGGCTTCAGTAGGCTTTTAAGATAAACTCCCCCCTACCTCGACTCGCTATTTTACAACAGCGATATGTTTACTTAAATACTGTGAGCGATTGACAACTATAAACAAACACAGTAAACTCCCACCTATAGTAGGAAACTATGGACAATGATAGACAATTTTTTACTCCATCGGAAGTGGCAAAAGAGCTACAGCTTAATTTGCTGACAATCTATAAATACATTAGAAATAAGAAACTATTGGCTATAACGTTTGGCAGAAATTACAGAATCAAGAAAGAAGATTTGGATAAATTTATAGAGTCTAATAAAACCTATTAGATTCTATTTAAGATTAACAGGTAGCTGCTCAATTGTACGAAAGTCGATTGAGTTTTTTTATGAAAAAAACACAATTTAAAAAAGGAAAGTTTAACTACGAAAAACTAGCTAAAGTCTTTGCAAAATTAGATAAAGTCTTTAGAACTATAATATTAATCGGGCTTCCTATTCTTGCGGTAGAGTTCATTTTGTTGTGGACGCCTAATTTTACATCTTCTATAAAAAATGCCGTTGCTCTTGCGACAACAGTAAAACCGGAAAAATTCACCGAACTGTATTTTGAGGATTACAGTAATCTTCCCAAAAAAATTAAATTAGGAGAGGAGCAATCTTTCAAGTTCACAATCCACAACCTGGAAAACAAGGACATTAACTATTCCTACGAGGTTTATATCGATGTAAACGGAGAAAAACAAATAATAGGTACAAACTCTATCTTTATCAAAAACAAAGAATTCAAAACAATAGTCGAAGATTTTACACTCACACCTCCTACAGCAAAGGTGGAGGTAATAGTTAACCTGATAAACAAAGATCAACAAATCGACTTTTGGATGGGAGAACAATGAAAAAAATAACTATATTAATTCCTTGCTATAACGAAGAAGGGGGTCTTGGTAGAGTTATTGATGGTGTACCAAAAGACCAATTAGCTCATCTTGGTTACCAGACCGAAATCATTGTTATCAATAACAATTCAAGTGACCAAACTATTAAGGTTTCCAAAGACAGGGGAGTTAGAATAGTTTCTGAAAAAAAACAAGGCAAAGGCAACGCTTTAAAAACAGGTCTTAGGAGTGTCAGCAGCGATACCAATTATGTGGTTATGCTAGATGGAGATAACTCTTACAAATCTAAAGAAATTCCCAGACTTATTGAACCATTAGAGAGTGATTTTTGCGATGTAATACTTGGTTCAAGGCTTGAAGGAAAAGTGAGCGAAAATTCGCTAAGCCTCTCTCATAGAATAGCCAACTGGTTTTTTACTTTCTTTGTCAGAAGATTATATCTAGTAAATACTACCGATACTTGTACCGGATATTTCGCTTGGAAAAAGAAAGTTATTGACGAACTCGTTCCCTATATAAAATCGAGCGGTTTTGCCGTAGAAGTAGAAATGATAACAAAAATATCCAAACTCGGATATACGATTTATTCAGTCCCCATAACCTACGACAGAAGAGAAGGTAATTCGAAAATTTCTCCTGTTATGGACGGAATAAAAATTACCTGGGTATTATTTAAAAATGTAGTCTGGAATCCCTCTTATTCTAATAATCGTTTTAATTTAATTCAAACGCTATTTAAAAACCTACTCCAGCGAAATTAACGAAGCAGTATGAAAAAAATTGACAATAATAAACAGAAAATTGCATTCGTTTCTGATGCTATTTACCCATATAACAAGGGGGGGAAAAGAAAAAAGAATATATGAAATTTCTACTCGTTTAGCCAAACGTGGCTATGACGTACATATTTACTGCATGAAATGGTGGAAAGGGAAAGAAAAACAAAGAATTGAGAATGGAGTGCACCTAAATGCAATCAGTAAATATTATCCTCTTTATTCCGGCAAAAGAAGATCGATAAAACAAGCGGTAATGTTTGCTTTTGCCTGTTTTAAATTAATTAAAGAAGATTTTAATGTGCTTGACGTTGATCACATGCCCTACTTTGTTCTATTTTCAACTAAAATTGTTTGCTTAATCAAAAGGAAAAAACTTATCGCTACCTGGAATGAAGTTTGGGGAAGGAACTACTGGTTATCCTACATGGGGATAAAAGGAAATTTTGGATATCTAGTTGAACGTTTATCGGCAAATTTGCCTAAAAAAATTTTATCCGTCTCTAATTTAACAACTAATAAGCTTAGTCAGGAATTTTCTATTAGGAATGTTGAAACTATTTCGAGTGGAGTTGATATTGATTTAATAAATAAATCCGAACCCTCTTCGGAACAATCAGATTTGTTTTATTGCGGAAGGCTACTTTCTCACAAAAACGTTGACTACTTAATACACGCAGTATCAATCTTAAAAGAGAGAGCAGTTAATCTTAAATGTATTATTGTCGGCGAAGGTCCAGAAAAGGACAGACTTATAAAGCTTTCGTCTGATTTAGATCTTTATTCAAACATTAGGTTCTACGACTTCATTGAGGATCAAAAAGAATTATATAGCTTAATTAAAGCCACTAAACTATTTGTTTCGCCATCTACTAGAGAAGGATTCGGAATTGCCGTATTAGAAGCCAATGCCTGTGGGGTACCAGTGCTTGTGATCGATCATCCCGATAACGCTGCAAAAGAAATAGTGGCAAATGGAGTTAATGGTTTCATTTCCCCGTTAGATCCAGTGGTAATGGCTGATACTATTTCCAACTATCTATTTTCCAAAAATTCCTTAGATACGAAACAACACATTCTGGATTACGGATGGGACGAAATAATTACCAGGATTGAAAAAGCTTACAAATTAATATGAAAAAGCTTTATGTGACAACCAGTTGGGACGATGGGCATAAATTGGACTTAAGATTAGCCGATTTACTAGGGAAATATAACCTGTCTGGGACATTTTATGTTTCTCCTTATAATCGTGAGTTTAAAAAAACAGATTTACTTACTCAAAGAGATGTAAAAAATATTTCTGAAACCCACGATATTGGCGCTCATACATTGCATCATTTAAATTTACGAAGACTAAGTTTAAACGAGGCCGAGAACGAAGTAGTTGGGTCAAAGTCATTTTTGGAAAACATATTGCAAAAGGAAATATTTATGTTCTGTTACCCAATGGGTAGTTACAACCCAGATATTATAAAAATTGTAAAAGAGGCCGGTTTTATCGGTTCTCGAACTACAGAAAGATTCATTACAAGCCTTAAAGATCGCTACGAAACTGGGACTAATTTGCAAGTTTACACCCATTTTAGCGACGCATTGAAAGTTCTTAGTTTCTATAATTTTGACCTAGTTAAGACTTTTAGGAACTTCTCTTGGAAAGACGTAGCTAAAAACTATTTCGACTATTTGCAAAAAAATGGTGGAATATTTCATATTTGGGGACATTCATGGGAAATAGAAAAAAACCATGACTGGAAGAAGCTTGAAGACGTGTTTGAGTATATCAGTCACAAAAAGGAAGTAGTTTATTTATCAAATTCCGATTTAGTAAAAGGTGCATTATGACCAAAAGTAAGAAAAAGGTTCTATTCATTTGTCCTTATTTTTATCCTCAAAAAGGCGGACTGGAAAACTATGTGTTTAATATATCTCGCTATTTGACTAGCCTTAATTCTTGGAAGGTCGTAATCGTTACTACTGGCGTAAGTAATAGGACTGTAATAACCGAGAAGATAAATGGGATTAAAATATACAGATTACCCATCCTATTTAAAATATCAAATACTCCGATTCACCCTTTGTGGTACTGGAATATAAAACGAATAATCGACCTAGAAAAGCCAGACTTGATAAATGCGCATGCTCCAGTTCCCTTTATTAGCGAAATATCGTTCTTGGTTTCTAAAAATATTCCCAAGGTCCTTACATACCATGCTGGAACGATGATTAAGGGTAATCTGTTTTACGATCCTTTAATCCACATTTATGAGCGTTTTGTACTTCCAAAGGTATTTGAAAATGCGAAAAAAATAATTTGTTCTTCAGAGTTTGTCAGAAATACCGTAGTTTCCAAATACAAGCATAAATCTGTAGTTATAACTCCTGGGGTGGATTTAAGTGTTTTTAAACCCATGTCTACGATAAAAAAACAAAAAGGACGCATTCTCTTTGTTTGCAATAAAGCTCTGATGCAAGGGGTGAAAGGGTTTTTTGTACTTCTTAAGGCAATTAAAAATTTAGACAATATTCAGGTTGTCATTGCAGGTGAATCTGACGAAGTAGTGAGAGATAAGGTTACATACTTAGGTTACAAAACGCCTAATGAATTGGCGAAGGAAATGAACCGTGCGTCAATGCTTGTATTACCTTCCTTAATTTCATCGGAAAGTTTTGGAATGGTGTTGGTCGAGGCACTTGCTTGTAAAACTCCCGTAATTGGATCTTCAACAGGAGGAATACCCGAAATTGTTAAATCTAGTATTACAGGACTTTTAGTACCACCATCCGATAGCCAGGGATTAGCAGAAGCAATCAAGAAGTTTATAAAGGATGGAGAATTCGCACAGAAAGTCGCACATAACGGTTATAACATGGTGCGAAACGAGTTTAACTGGAATGTCAAAGGCAGAAAGACTGAAAAAGTTTTCAACGAAGTTGTCAAATAAAGCAGAAAAAAGTTATTACTGGAAATCTGATGCAAAACAAACAGTAAATATTTATAAATCTTTAGTAAATATATGAAAATAGGAATTTTTCACGACATGTTAGTTCGAAAGGGTGGGGCTGAAAGAGCAGTCATTGAGTTGGCTAATGAGCTAAATGCTGATTTAATAACATCAGGGTTTAATCCTGAACTTAAAAAATGGATTGATATAAAAACTAAAGTTATCGATATAGGTAATGTGTCATTGAAATATTCCTACCTAATTGGCTACAACCTCGAAGCTCCTTTAAGATTTTTTATAAATAGAAATTCTTTTGATTACGATATCTATATATTTAGCTTATTTTCGTCAATATTTGCGGCTAAATCAAATAAGATAAATATATGGAATTGTTATACGCCGAATCGACTTTTATATGATTTGAGAGAAACAAAGATAAATAGAGCAAATAGAATTAAAAAACTTTTCTACTATATATATACAGGAGCATTAATTCCGATAGATCAAAGAGTTGTCAGAAATAATATGGTAAAAATAATTGCCGATTCGAAAAATGTACAAACAAGAATCAAAACATACTACAATCGGGATTCTGTTGTTATTTATCCATCTATTAAAGTAAAGGAATTCAGATTTAAAAAATTTGGCGATTTTTATTTGGCAATTTCAAGATTGACTACTGAAAAAAGGATAGATTTAATCGTAAAAGCATTTACTAAAATGCCTACTAAGAAATTAATTGTTGTTGGTGACGGGCCTGAAAAAAAGAAAATAATTGAAATAATAAGTAATCACAAAAATATCAAGTTGTTAACAGACATCGATGACAAGGAGCTGAAAGAACTATATGCTACTTGTTTAGCTACAATTTACATGCCAATAGACGAGGATTATGGATTAGTTCCATTGGAAGGAATGGCTTCTGGAAAAGTAAGTATAGCTGCTAACGAAGGTGGCTGCAAAGAAACAGTTCTTAATGGAAAAACTGGATTTTTAATTCCCCCTAAAGAAAACAATATTATAAGAGTTGTGAAGTCATTCAATTTAAAAAAGGCGATGAAAATGAAAACTAATTGTCAGATCTGGGCAAAAAAATTCGATACTAAAGAATGCACTAAGCAATGGAAGAAAGAATTGATAAACTTAACAATTTTATGAATATATCAACAAAGAAACTATTTTTAGGAATATTAGCTATCGGATTAATTGCAAACTTTATTGTTCTTTTTGATATTCAGTATTTTTATCTTAGGGCAATTTTTTCCTTTATCTTTTTAACAACAATTCCCGGACTTCTGATTATGTCAATGCTTAAAATCAGGAAAATTGAGTTTTGGGAATATTTGGTTTATACAATTGGATTAAGTATTGTTTTTTTAATGTTTGTAGGTTTAGCTGTAAACTGGACTTTTCCTTTGCTACATATCACAGACAAACCTTTATCGCTTACTCCACTATTAATAAGCTTTGACATTTTACTTTTAATCTTTGGAATTATTGATTATGTACGTAATAGAGATCTTCGATTAAAAATTAAATTTCCGAAGATGGGTTGGTTAAACAAAATCTTCTTTGCTATCCCAATAATATTTCCCGTTTTAAGTATTTTAGGAGCGACGACCTTAAACAATGGTGGATCAAATACAATTACTATGTTTTTGCTTTTCGCTATAGCGGTGTATATATTTTCAGTTGTTCTGTTACGAAAAAGAGTGGACAATTATATATTTCCATTTAGCATTTTTTGCATAAGTATTTCGATACTTTTAACAACATCCATGCGAGGATGGATACTTTCTGGTCACGATGTTATATCTGAGTATCATGTATTTCAACTAACTAAATTTCATTTCCATTGGAGTATGTCGTATTTAAAAGATCCATATAATGCTTGTTTAAGCATAACGATACTACCAACTATTTTTTCATCGTTCCTGCACGTAAACGATTATTATATTTATAAATTTTTCTTTCAGATTATTTCTGCAATAATTTCAGTCAATATTTTCTTTTTTCTAAGAAAATTTACAACAAATATTAATGCGTATCTTGCTTCTTTCTTTTTTGCCTCACAGTTTGTTTTTCTTGGAGACTATGCATTTCTAATAAGACAAGAAATAGCTACAGTGTTTTTTACTCTTGGTTTTGTTGTTTTATTCAATAGAAAAATACCAATAATTAAGCGTAATTTTATGTTTATATTTTTTGCTTTCTCCATGGTGGTGTCTCATTACTCAACAACATACATAGCCTTAGGATTATTTTCGTTTACATATTTAATTTATTTTATGTTTAGGAAACTGCTTGGAACAGATAAATTAAATAAGAATATACCTACTGCATTAAAAGAAGCGACTCTGGATGAACATAATTTATCCTTAGTTATCCTACTTAGTGTATTTTTATTTGCTTTTGTGTGGTACTCGCAAGTAACTAAAACATCTAATAATATAGAAGGCTTTATTAGCAAAACCTATAAAAATATGGGTCAGCTCTTTAAACAAGACGCCCATATGGGTCAGACTTCTTTTGTAGATCAGTTCAACTTATTCTATAAACCTAATGAGAAAGATCTTTTTAAAAAATATAAAGAAAATGTTGAGAAAATATATTCAGAAGATCCTTATATTATTCAGTATCCAAAAAATATTCGTGACAAATACCTCATTCATATATTAAGCACAGAGAAAATCCCCTTGCATATTTCTACGCAAGTAGAAAAGGTAATCAATTTGATTAGTGAAATTGATAAGAAAATTGTAAAACTGTTTATTCTTATTGGCATAATTAGTTTTATAGTTATAAGAAAAAGACAAGATAAGATAAATCTTGAATATTTTTCTCTGATATTAGCTAGTTTAGCTATAATTTTTGGAATTATCCTTATTCCATATGCAACTATCGATTACAATTTAATAAGGACTTATCAGCAGTTATTAATTTTTTTATCTCTTCCCGTCATTATGGGGTCATTTTTATTTTTTTCATTTATCAAAGAACGGATTAGAATTTTTGTAGTTGTAGCTATTTTACTATTGTATTTCCTTTCTTATTCAGGATTTATTCCTCAATTAACAGGGGGTGAGGTTGGCGATCTTCATCTTAACAATCTCGGACTATACTATGACGAATATCTAAATCACAGTCAGGAATTGCTTGCGGGATTATGGCTGAATAAGAACTATAATCACGCAAACTATATATATACAGACAATATAAACGCTGATAAATTAGTGGCATTTTCTGGATTTGATGGAAATGGATTTAAACTTGACGTATTACCCGCCACTATAGATAAAAATTCGTACGTAGTTATGTCCTATACTAATGTATTTAAAAACGAAATGATTAAGTATTATAATGGTGAATCTATTTTTTATAGTTATCCAACAAAATTCATAAAAGATAATAAAAATCTTTTATATAACAATGGCGGATCGGAGATATACAAATGAAAATTTTAATGATAAACGATTATGGTTATAACGTTGGTGGAGTTGAAACCTATCTTGTTGATTTAAAAAAAACCCTTGAGAAAAAAGGTAATGTTGTTAAAATTTTATCTTCCTCGTTAAATATAGTAAATAATAAGAATAATTTTAGTGACTATACTTATTCTTTGATTAATCAAAAATCTCATCTCCGTATTTTCCCTTATATCTGGAACAGAAGTGCCTTGCAAACCCTTAATAAGATATTAGAGGAATTTAAGCCGGATATAGTTCATTTACACTTCATTTTTTATCATACGTCTCCTTCTGTCCTTTGGGGTCTTAGAAAAATTCCAACTATTTATACGGTACATGCTCACGAGGTACTTAGCCCAATGGGAATAAATAAAACAAGTAGATGCAAACATCCCGAGGAACAATACTGCATCCATTGTATTGGTATTGTTAAATTTATACCAGAGAAGATTAAACGTAAATTATTTTTATTCTTATCAAAAAACGTAGACTTATATATATCCCCTAGTAAACATCATTATAAGCTCCTAAATAAATATAAATTCTCGCCTGCTACGCATTTATATAATGGATTCCAATTGCTTTACCCAAGCCCAATTAAAAAGGGTAATCACTTACTCTACGTTGGTCGACTTGCCAAGGACAAAGGAGTTTCATATGCCATAATGGCAATGTTAGAAATTTTGATTAAAATTCCTACAGCATCCCTTATAATTGTTGGAACAGGACCTGAAGAAACAAGCCTTAAAAAATTGGTCAAAGATCTCAATTTAGAAAATAATGTAAAATTCATTGGACATATAAATAATGATGAGATAGCTTATTATTATAAAAACGCGCAAATTGTTGTTGTTCCATCAATATACCCCGACAATCTCCCAACGGTATGTATCGAAGCAATGAGCGTTGGGAGGCCAATAATTGGATCTGATTTTGGTGGTATCCCTGAGTTAATCGATAATAGGAGTACTGGATATATAATACCTCCTTTTTCTTCAAAAGCTATTGCTAAGAAGGCAATAGAATTACTTGAAAACAGAAAATTATTAGAGGCTATGGGGGAAAATGCTAGAAAAAAATCTGAACTTTATTCAATAGAAAAACACGCTGACAAGATTGAAAAAATATATTTAGAGCTATTAAAAATAAAAAGCTAAAGAAGCTTCTTAATAAAAATTAAGTAAATTCCCGAGACTACTCCTTGTCCAATAACCCAAGCAATTCCTACACCTAATAGGTTTTGATGAATGAGTAGAGTACTTAAAGATAGGATTATGAAGGCACCTATAAAGTTAACTAGAATAATTAATTTTATTTTATGTTTAATGTAAAATATAGCGTTACTTATAAAATTAATAGAAATAAATATTCCGCTGATTGCAAGTAACTGAAGTAACATTAACCCTTCACTTGAATATTGTTTTCCAAATACCAAAAGAATATATCTTCCAAATAGAAGAGTAACAACAATTGCAGGAATGAGAATTAAAGGAATAATCTTAGTGGCTTTATTTAATTGTATTTTTAATTCCGCCTCGTTGTAAGAGCCTTCTGCAAATAAAGATTGGGAGGTTGCCATTGGTACAATATAGAGGAAGTTTACAATCATCATGTCCATATAAAAATATGCTGTAAACCTAGCTCCGATTAGATTTGTTATAAATAACGGTAAAACTAATTGTGGCAATCCACCTATAAATCCTGCTGCATAATTTCCCAGCGAAAATATAGTCATTCTTTTTATAATATCCATATTTATTGTTGGCTTAAATAAATAATTAAATTTCAGGATTAAAAATACTAAGCTAAATATAAAAGCAATGATTAAGGAAAGGCTAAAGGACATAAATATACCGTATGCACCCAATGTAACGAGAATGAACGGAAAGATTAGTTTAACTATGCTAAAAATCGTATTTTTAATTAATACATATTTTGATGAGCGATAAGCGATAAAAACAGTTTCCAAAATTGTATTTAGGGAAGTAAAAACTACGAATAATACAAATAGTATTGCAAAAAATATATTTCCTCTAACAAATAGTAGTTGTGGGGAGAACGTTTTTAAAAAACCAAGAAAAAATATTGAAATGAATATTGAGGTTAATCCAACAAGCGTAAACGAAGTATTTATCTTTTCGTTTTTCCTCTCCGATATAGGAATATACTTAATTAAGCTATTTCCAAGCCCTAAAAGACTAAAGGTGGAGATTAATGTCATCACCGAAATAAGCGTTGTAGCAATTCCCACCTGCTCGGTTGAGTAAAGCCTTGCGTTTATGGCCCAGAAAAAAAATCCGAGAAATGCCATAACAGCGGTACTAAGCATCAGATAAATCGAATTTCTATATAAAGAATCGTTTGCCAGGTGGTTGTAAAATTTAGAAATTATTTTCATTTAGATACAAATATAATCCTATAATACTACTACAAAGAAAAATTATGCGCAACTTTATATCTTGATAGGGAATTGATATTAATGTAGACTACGATAATGAAATTAATTAAGGCGTTGTTTTTCACTTTGTTTGTTTTTGGCTTACTTGGGTGGCTATACATAGTTGCAGTTTCTTTAGTACACCCCAAAACCCTAACTCTTCAATTGACCCACCTTGCCCCCTGGCCGAGGGAAGATACTTTTGGAGAAGTATCTTTTGCCGTTTCTTTTATCTCCTTTTTCATTTGGAATCTGGTAAAAGACCATAAATAGACTACGCTTAAACGCAAGATACGCAGCAGCTAATCTTTAGCAGAAGATATAGCGCGCTTTACGCACTGCGCCCATTTTATGGGTTATAGAACGAGTCGTAATTATGTCAGATAAGTGCCACTTTTTCGTTGGTAAAGGTACAGGCTTGACAAAACTATAAGGTATATCGCATAATAGGCCAGCTTTTATGGAAAATGAGTTTCAAACAGAAAATCAGGTAAATTTAAATAACAAGAAACAGAGCTGGCTAACAAGACCAAAGACTCTACTTATCGGCGGTCTAATAGTTTTGGCAGCAGTAGTTGGTATCATCTTATTTTTTGTCATCAAAAACTCTATTTCAGGAAGTGAAACTAAACCGAGTGTCGATATAAACCAGACCTACACAATAACAGCTAGAACTATTGATAAAAAACTAACAGACGGCAAACTAAAACTTCGAGTTACAAATGCCACCTACGCCGATTCAATTTTAGTCACCGGCCAACTAGCAACACCCGTAAAAGGCAAGACTTTTCTCATTATAAATATGGAAATTGAAAACCCATACAAGGTATCACTTTATGCATTCCCAGTAGATCTATTTAGATTTGTCCGAAGTGATGGGGCACTGTTTGCGCCATCTGTTCATCAAGGAACAGTAGAAATTCGCGCTCAATCCACTAAAAAAAGCAATATTGCTTTTGTTGTTTTGCCAACTGATAAAAAGTTTACCATTGAGGTAGGGGAGATCGGCCAGGCAAAGAAGACCCTGGAGATTCATTTCTAAAACCCCTATCTTTTTTAGACCGCGAACCAATTACTATTAGTCTCATAAAAATTTATCGTAATTTTAAATAATCTTACTAGAGGACTCTTTCTTAATAACCACCATAATGGCAGTTGAGCAAGAAACGTACGGAAAATTTAAATTCAAAAAACCAAAAGTAGCTGCTATAGCAATAAAAAACCTGGTTGACAGTTGACATTGCAAGTTATCTCCGTCTAAAATAATGAGGGCTTGACAACTTTAAGTATAAAACTATAGAATAAAACGGAAAGCAGAAAATATATTCCTATCAGACTAGGAAATACTTTTGCTCTCCTGCGAGCTGCCTCCGAAAAATTTGAAAACTATTTAAATTGTTGTGAAAAATAATCAATCTTGAAAGGGGGTGAAAACGAAATAAATGGATAAGAAAAGAATACTTTATGCAGCTCTTACAGGAGTAGCTTCTATTGCTTTCACACTAGCTCCCGCAATGGCAGCAACCGCAAGTAACGATACCACTGGTGCAGACAGCCACAACGACGCTACAGTAAAGGTAGACAACGACGCCAATGTTCTCCAGGAAAACAATCTAACAGTCAACAATACCATCAAAGTAACCTCTAACACTGGAAATAACAGTGCTGACAAGAATACTGGTGAAGGTAGCGTTAGTACTGGTGACGCTGGTGCAACAGTAAGCGTTAACACTGCTGGTAATTCAAATTCACTAACTTTAAGCATGGATTCGAGCAGTGACCTATCTGCGACTAACAGCAGCACAGGTTACAAAACTGACAATGACGCCAAAGTAAACGTTGATAATGACCTCAATGTTACCCAGGAAAATAACGCATCGGTTAAAAACAATGTTGATGTTAATGCAGCAACAGGAAAAAATAGTGCCGACAAGAATACAGGCGCAGGTTCTGTTACAACTGGGGACACTGATGTTGACGTAGTGATCGGAACAGACGTCAATAAAAACGTTCTGACAATCGATGGCATTGGTGGTGGAGATCCTTCCGCCTCCAATTGGAAAACTGGAGCAGATAGCAAAAACGACGCCAATGTAGACGTTGATAATGGTGTTAAATTGCTTCAAGAAAACACTCTTGGCTCTGGTCTTAACAACGATATTGACGTTAACGCAGGAACTGGCAAAAACAGTGCCGACAAGAATACTGGTGAAGGCTCTGTGGAAACCGGTGACGCAAGTGTTGACGTAACTCTGACTACCGCTGGTAATTCCAACGACGCTTCTCTAGATGCTGGAGTTGGCGGTGATAGCTGGGAGGTTGACAATTCGAGTACAGGAGCAGACAGCCACAACGACGCCAAAGTAGACGTCGACAACAGCGTTAATATTACACAGGAGAATACCTCTCATGTAAATAATAACGGCAAGGTTGAAGCTGAAACAGGTGGCAGTTCCGCTAGCGAGAACAACAGCGACGGTGTCACAAGTGGAGACTCAGATGTTGATGTAGCGGTCTCGACTAATGTTAACTCCAACTCAATAGACTAAGAAATTTTTCTTGGGAACCCTACCCCCGAGCTGATCGGGGGAGGGGGACCAAGAAGAAGCCTGCTGCAGGCAGGAGACAGGTGAAATTTTTTAAATAATTGAAAAATGTCACCTGCCGAAAGGAAAAAATGAAGAAAAAATTAATAAGTCTTTTAGTAAGCTCAGTCTTAGTACTATACCCGCTTTTATTTGCGGCAACTGCTGTTTATGCTACCCCTGAGTTACCTGATACTCCGCAACTACCAAGCTCTCCGCAAACTCCAAGTATTCCTAACCAACCAACTTTGTCCGGCCAAGACCAAACTGGAGCAACAAACAATCCACATCATTCAGGCACAAGATCAGACTCCTCCCAAACAGGTGGTGTAGAAGATCCTTCCTCTTCTAACACAAATACCGGAGCAGGCTCTGACAATAACTCTTCCACAACAACCGACAACAACACCGACGCTACTATTAATAATGATGCTAACGTTGGCACCATAGTTTCGGTAGACTCTCTTAGCGGGAATAACGCAGCTGATAAAAATACTGGAGACGGAAATGTTACAAGCGGCGACGCTTCGGCTGACGGGAGCGTACAAACAAGTGCGAACAAAGTTTCCCTTGGCAATTTAGAGTGCTCAACCGATTGTAACCCAATAAGTTTAACTGACCTTAGTTCAGGAAATTCTCAGACTGGAAGTGGTTCCAATAATAATTCGGCAACTTCCTCTAACAATAGTAATAACACCGGTATTAACAATAATGCCGACATAAATAACTTGGTTGGGTTCGGCGCCAACAGCGGTAACAATAGTGCTAGCAAAAATACCGGTAGCGGCAACGTAGCTTCGGGCGATGCTGATGTTGCCCTCACCGCTGTAAACACCGCTAATAATGTAGGGGTTGGTTTAGAAACGTTTAATGTTTACGACGATCAAACAGGGGACATTGTTATAGATTACAGTAAAATGCCACTTCTAAATAGTGCTAGTGGTAACCAGAGCTCTTCTAATACCACTACCGGGGCAGATTCCAACAACAACGCCTCAACAACCGCCAACAATGGCAACACTCTTTTAATCGACAATAATGGGAACGTAGTAAACAACTACAATGTAAACGCTAATACAGGGGAAAATTCTGCCGATAAAAATACTGGCGATGGGAGCGTTACTACGGGAGATGCAAATGTCGCTTTTAACTTGATAAACTTCTTAAATAACGTGTTTGCTGCTCCCGGAAATTTGCTGCTTGGAGTCGTTAATATCTTCGGAACCCTAAACGGCAATATCGTCCTTCAAGGATTGGATGGCAATAGCGGAACAGTAAATAGTGGCAATCTTGGATCGAGCAACAGTACAACCGGTGCGGATTCCAGTAATAACGCCGCAAGCACCTTGAGTAACGATACCGATATTTCTCTTATTAATTCTGCAAACTTAGCAAACAACGTCAACCTCAATACTACTACGGGCAACAACACAGCGGATAAAAACACAGGTAGCGGATCAATTACTTCTGGAGACGTAGCCGCCAACCTCAAGGTCGCTAATGTCGCCAACACAACAACAGTCGGCAACGGACAAGATGTCTGGATGGTTTTAATAAACAACTTAGGAGTTTGGAGTGGGCAACTGTTCAACACGGATAGCAGTACTGGGGTTTATTCACCGTTCTTTAACTTCACAGTGAACCCAGACGGAAGTATCTCTGCTTCCAATCAAAATACAGGAGCGGACAGCAAAAATAACGCTTCGGCATCTGACAGTAACAACACTGACATAGCAATCAACAATAACGCCACACTCACAAATAATGTAACAATCAATGCGAACACAGGAAACAACAGTGCAGACAAAAACACTGGATCGGGAACTATAAAAACTGGTAACGTCAACGTCAGCGCAAATATTATCAACCTAATCAACAATACCTTTTTAGGTGGCAATTTTGCCCTCACAATAGTCAATGTTTTCGGAAAATTCTTTGGAAACGTAGAGAAAGCCGGGACTGGTACACCGGTTATTGTTAATCAAACAAGCTCGGTAGAAATCTCATCAAACGGTGTTTCCATCAAACCAAATGGAGGAACTGTAGGTCCTTCTAATGCAGGTGGAACTACTACAACCTACGGAAGTGGAAGTTCCGATCAAAATAGTAATGGAAAACCAGCCTTGATCCTCGGTGAAAATAACGTAAATGGTGGCTCCGGCTCACCGATTTCACACTTCAACGCCGACCCTGGAATACTTTCAGGCTTTAGATTAGAATACTTATTAATACCATTCGTGCTAGGTTTATTATTAGTAATCGTTAAAAGGGCAATAGTAAGGAGGTGAATATGAAAAAAGTCTTTCTAAGACTAGGATTAGTTTCCGTTACTGGAATTGCTGGCTTGTTTTTGGCAAGCTCGGCATTTGCAGCTGACAGCTCAAATTCAAACACTGGCGCGGATTCTAACAACAATGCGTCCGTAAATATTGAAAATAGTGTCAATGTAAACTCGACTAACACAGCCACGATCTCAAACAACATTTCTATCTCTGCCAATACTGGCGGCAATTCCGCTAGTAAAAATACTGGGAACGGTTCTATCTCCACTGGAGATATTAGCGGGTCAGTATTGATAGAGAATAGCGCAAATACTAACAACCTACTCAACTCTAAGGTTAAGCTTACCTGCAGCGATGTTTGCAACTTTTCAACGAGCAATAGTCAAACCGGAGCAGGTTCAACTAACACTTCTAAAGTCACGATTAATAACAAGCTAAGTATAACAAACAAAAACGACGCTAAAGTTACAAACGATGTTGACCCCAACCTAAATACTGGCAACAACACGGCTGATAAAAACACAGGCAACGGGTATATAAATACCGGGGATATTAACTTCTCGGTAACAATCAAGAACGAGTTGAACAGTAACAACATTGGCACTCCAATACCAGTAACTCCGGTTACACCGGTAACTCCAGTTACACCAGTTGTACCAGTGGCCGGCAGCGTATTAGCGGCAGAAACAACTCTTCCAAACACAGGTGGCAAGTTTCCGCTCTGGACACTTTGGCTTGTAGTAGCAGGATTTGCTTTGAAACTACTAAGCAAGAAAGCAACAGAAAAAGTCTAAATTAACCTAACCAACTGTTATAAAAGCAAAACCCCTTTTGTTTAAGGGGTTTTGTTTATTTAATCTTCTTTTTACTAAATACTTGACAATAGTATCCTTTAGTAATATACTATTGACATCTTTATTTAGAATCTGCCAAAACCTATAACAAATGACTAAATCAATAAAATTTTTCTTGCCCCTTCTGGCTATCTTTTTTGGCGGCTTATTTATAATACCATCTCAAAATATGGTGAATGCTAAAAATATTGAATCAGACAAGGTTGATATTTGTCATGCAACAAACAGTCAAAGCAATCCTTATGTTCAAAACCATCCAGATAAAAGTGGGGATGTGAATGGTCACGATGGTCATAACGGGCCAGTTTGGTATTCAGGAATAGCAGATCACAGTTGGGGAGACATAATCCCTCCCTTTGATTACGATGGAGGCCATTATGATGGCAAAAACTGGACAGCCGCAGGACAAGATATTTGGAACAACGGCTGTGTTGTTCCTAACCAAGTTGTTCCTAGCCAAAATGCAGCTTTAAATTTGACAAAGACCAATGACAAAGAGGGGACTTTCGTCAATCCAGGAATGGATGTTACTTACACTTTGGTTGTGAGTAACAACGGAGAAGGCACTATATATAATGTAGAGGTAACAGATATGCTGCCTGCTGATTTTAATTACAAAGCTGGAAGCGCTAAGGTTGATGGGGTTGCAAACGAACCTACCATCACAGGTAACATCTTAGTTTGGCACATAGGCAATCTTCCCGAGAATCAATCTGCGACTTTGGTTTACATCGCAACAGCCGACACTGACGTGCCAAAGGGAATTTATACTAATATCGCTCAGGCACAAGGCATGGATAGATTCGAAAAGACGATTTCAACAGAAGAGGTAAGAAGCTCTATTGAAGTTAGAATTCCTTCGGTCTTAAGTGAGACAACAATAGGAACACCAACTGTTTTACCAATAACTGGTGAAGAAATCCCAGTTTGGCCTCTTCTTTTAACCACTTTTGGTTCGACTCTTGCTATTATAGAGCAAATAGTTCGAAAAAATCTTTCCAAATAAACAACCATTTCCTTTTCTCTCACCCTCTTCCTTGCTTTTTCTGGCTATTTAGTGTATACTTTATGGCTAGTAAAATCGGAGGGTGGTAACAGCAGCAACAAGGAGGAAAGGATTTCGTGAAAAAACTACTTCACGCCTGGGAAAGGCCAAGCGATGGCCAGTGGCTCTTTGGAGGTTTAATGGCAGCTGTGGTAGTCTGCTTCGCCCTGATAGGACTAACTGAAGCCTGTTCGTCCGCGAAGCAGCAACTGCCGGTCTCAGCCGAACAAACTGCTGAAGCGGTCGGCGCGACGTCAACCCCAGAAACCACACCATTAGCCAAGAACTACACAGTCGGACAGATCTTAGGGTCCACCCAGACCTACAGCCTGTGCCGACTAGAGATGGTGTACATCTACGAGGGAACCAGCACCACTTACGACAAGTCGCTGCATTGCGACTCACAACTCCACCGCGGCGATGTGGTTCAGATAAGTGGGAAGCCACAAATCGTCATCGACTACTATGAAGACCATGGTTGGTACTGGCCAGTTAGGGTTCTGCGGGGAGGAATCTACGCAGAGGGGCAGGATTGGTTGATTGCTGACAGTAGTTGGCTGTACCAAACCACTCTGACAGAGCGTCCCAAACCAGACGTTACCGTCGGCGAGACCCTCCTGACCAGTTACAATTTCTGCTTTCATGATGGTCCCGGCGGACCATGTAGACTCGACGCGCTAGGGAGGCGTGTCTTGGTCTTCGGAGGCTGGAGTGTTACACTGACTGGCGAGCCGGTTCTAGCGGAAGGACGCTACTGGTGTCCCATCCAATTAGTCGGCGAAGGCAGCAGAGGCTACATATCCTGCAAGTTCAAGAAAATCAGCTAACGAGAAGAACGAGAACAAGGAGGGGATCGACAGAGCAGGTAGGGTTGAAACACAAACCCCGCCGGCTCTTTTCCTTTTAACGCTTTTTGCAACAAACTCAAAATAATGTTAGCATATGGGCAGGATTTTTATGAAAGACCCACAAATTTTAAAAGAACTTAGGAAGTTCTCTAGCTTGCTCGAAAAATTCATTTCCGAAAGAATGAAAGGCGAAAGCCGGAAAGATGCGGAATTTAGAGGACTGATCGTTGGAACGGAAATAGGCGATCTGCAAAAATATACAACTCATGATCCAAAAATAAATAGAGGCATCCGTCCACACGGTTCAAAAGAGGACGAAATTCTCGCTTTTGGCCAAGCTTTCATCCAGCTAGCTGCCTGGGCTCATCTTAGAAAAATACCAATTGATAAAGCGCTGGAAGCCGGAATCAAAAATTGGCTCGACCGTGATTGGAAAGCGAAAATGGCGACCCCGTCCTCAAGCAATTCAATAAAAGGTATAACTGCCTATGCCGGAAAAGTAGAAGGCGAAGCTTTTTTAGCAAATGATGAGAAATCTCTTTTTTCTTTCCCCGGAAACTTTATTTTAGTTACTCCTTTCCTGAAACCGGATCATCACTCTATTTTAGTTAGCAATAGGCCTATAGCTATAATAACCGATCATGGCGGTCAGACCTCGCACAGCGCAATTATTGCAAGAGAGCTGTCTATAATTTGTGTTGTTGGTACTGGAAGAGCAACAAAATTAATTAGCCACGGATCAAAAATCAGAATCCACGCCAGAAAAAACGGAGAAGCTGATATTTTCCATGTGGCTTGATAAACACCGCCAAGAAATCCTCTAAACTCCAAACTAGTTTTCAAAAAAATCCCCTACATCAATAAAATTAAAAGTGCTATACTTTAGTTAAGAGGTAGGTTGTATGTTTTGTCCAAAGGCTTTTGGAGAGGAGACCTACAATGTGGGACGAGACAAACCAACAGTACTTTGTTATCCTACCTCAAGACGTTTATGACAAGTGGCGAAGAGGGGAAGTTACTGACCTAAAAAACCCAATCCTTGCAGAAGAGAGGGATTGCGGGCTGCGCTTGGCGACTCTTCCAAACGCCATCGCTGTTGAACTAAGGACGTTCATTCAAAGTGGGGATAAAGGCTTACGCGAGAGAATGCGGCAAGCGGTTGCCGTATAGAAAGATGAGAGAACAGGCGGCGGTTCCTGGAGCGGGGGGGGGAGTTTTGTCGCTGTAGCCCTACCACTAACGGCAAACTCTCCGCTCAAAGAAGAAAGGAGGAGCTTTAGAGTAACGGTTCGTAAATCTCACGAGGGCAAGGTGGAAAGGTTTGGCCTGAACAAGTTAAGACTTGAGAAGGGGACAAACCAGACCTTTCCACCACTCTTAACCTATCCTTTTATACATACAAAGGTCATCAACCAATTTACCTTTATATTGAATCGATTTAGGAAGATTTCCGTATTTTCTAAAACCGGCTTTTCTATACAACCCTTGAGCAACGTTATTAATACCATAAACATCCAATCTGAGGACCTTTAACTCAAGTTTCTTTGCTTCCTTTTCGGCTTCCATCAATAATTTATAGCCCAAACCCTCCCCACGAAAATCTTTAGCAATTGAGATTCCAACCCCACCTACATACTTCAACCTATACTCACCGGCCTCAATACTAACTGAACCAACGACCATACCTCCAGAGAAAGCATCAAGATAAATGGCTTTCTTCTTTTTTATACTTTCCAATTTGCTATCAAACCATTTTTTCTCTTCCCCAAGCGTTGGTTCATCACCAGGTGCTCGAAGAATAAAAGTATCCTCACCAACAAGCTTTATAAAAAACTTGAATACTTTCTCAAAATCTGCTTCTATCGGCGGTCTGATAATTAACTTTTTGCCTGACTTAGTAATGAATTCCATGATCCGATTATAGCAGGCAAGTAAAGAAGCTATTATTATTCTTCAGCGAGAGGATGGGATCCGTTGTTGGGTAATACGAGCGAGAAGCCTTTCGGTGAATCTTTTGATTTCATCCCAGTGATAAACGACCAAATAGGCTACGGTGGCATAGGCTATTCCAGCAATTACATCAACAACATAGTGTTCACCAAGATAAACCACCGATATCCAAACTAGGAAAGCGTACGGTAGAAAAAACCAACCAATCTTTTTATTGAAGGTCCTAAGTGATAAAAAGCTAAGCCAGGGAAAAGCGGCGTGCAACGAGGGCATTGCGGCAACTTCATTTGGATTCAATTGGTGGTAAATCTGGGAAAAATTCCATCTCCAACCAACTTGCGCGACTACATAATCAACTATTTTGTGCACATCAATAAGATGAGCTCTCTGCGAGGCATACCAAGGAGGCGCCGAGGGAAATACAAGGTAGGTAATAAATCCAGCAAAAGAAAGAATTAACAGGGCTATTACAAATCTCCAGTAATGAACTCTGTCTTTGGTCCATAAATAGAAAGCGACCAAAAGAGGCAGGGGAAAATGCAGAAAGTCTACTATAGTCGCCATAATATCCCACCATCTTATATGAGCCGGGTTAAAAAAATGTTTTTGCAACTCAACTGTTGGTATAAACCCAAAAATTCCTCTCTCCAAAGCTACTATATTTGCGACATTGACCCTAAAACCAGCTGTATCAGCAAAACCCCGAAGCATTTCGTAAGCCAAAAGTAGAGCGATAAACGGAATCCAATCACGAAGGAAGGTCCGCGTTCGCCCCATAATAACCGCCGCAAACAGTACAATTATAAAGAAGCGATCTGGAGTAATCGACATGTTGCGGATTATCATAAAGCCAATAATTGTCACCAGGTAACCAACAAGGAGAATATTTATGAGCCACTGTCTGGTAATCCAATCTTGAAGTCTCACCCTGCGAATTTTTAAAAACATCGTTCTATATTATACATTATTGATGCTGATAAAAACCTGAGCTCCTTTGTTAATTTTCGTCGTCTTAGGCAAGGAAGTGTGATTCTTCGTGGGTTTCTTGGGAAAATAGATTCAAGCTTGACAGTATGGTGGTAACTGTGTATAAGTATTGGTTAATCAAGCAAATTCAGGAGTACGTAACTGACAGTATAACCTGAATAAAATAACGTACGAGCCATCGAAAGGAGATGACCATGGGAGAAAAAGACACTAAGCCTAGACTGACCTGTCTTCACCAAGTATATCCTATCGGTGAACATACCAAGCTTGTCCCATTCGCCGGCTGGGGGGAGATGCCGCTCCAATTTGTGAGTATGCTCATGGAGCACCGCGCCGTCAGGCAGCGCGCCGGCATGTTCGACGTCTCGCACATGGGGCGACTCTGGGTCAACGGCGCCAACGCGGCCGCCCTTCTGCGCAAGGCGCTTACTTACAATGTGCGCAGGCTCAAAGATAGGCAGGGTCACTACGCACTGCTCTGCCAGGAGGACGGGGGGATCATCGACGATGTCTTTGTCTATCGGTTGAACGGGAGGCGTTTCCTGATCATCGATAACGCTGCCAACGCGGAGAAAGACCACGAGCACTTCGCTGGTCTCGTCGAGCAGTGGATGTGGGTGACGCTGGAGGACTGTCAGATGGAGACGGCGATGATCGCTCTTCAAGGTCCGGAGGCGGCGCGTATCCTGTCGGAAATGCTGGGAGCAGCGCTCGTCGAGGGACTGCCACGGCACGGTTGCGCGGAGTTCGACTTCAGGGGTGAGAGGGCGTTCATCGCCCAAAGCGGATACACCGGTGAAAACGGATATGAGGTGGTGTTGGGCCCAGACGAAGGGCGCGCCCTCTGGGAGCAGCTTATCGACAGCGGCGTCCAGCCCTGCGGTCTTGGCGCCCGCGATACACTGCGGCTGGAGGCAGCCCTTGCCCTCTACGGCAATGATATCGATACGAGCACGAATCCGTTCGAGGCGGGGCTTGACTGGGTCGTCAACCTAGATGACGAGCCTTTCGTTGGTAGAAAAGCGCTAACACGGATGAAGGCTGTAGGTGCGCAACGTCAGCTCGTCTGCCTGAAGGCGACGACGAAAGGCATCATGCGGGACGGCTTCACTGTCTGGCACAATAATCAGGTCGTCAGTAGAGTAACTAGCGGCGGTTTTTCGCCGACGCTAGACGTAAGTATCGGCATGGCCTATCTACCACCGAAGCTAGCAGCGCAAGGAACCGTCCTGGAGATAGACGTGCGGGGTAAGCTGCTACCAGTAGAAGTGGTAGGGCACCCCTTCTACCAAGCACCATCACTAAGGAAATAGATCAGGAGGAGAACGAACATGGGAGAAAGCCTGAGCGACCGGCGCTACACGAGAGAGCACGAATGGGTCAGTGTCAACGGTGACACTGCCACGGTTGGAATCACGCACTTCGCGCAGGAGCTGCTCGGCGACCTGGTCTACTTCGACCTACCAGATCTCGGCACGATGGTGCGGCAGTTCGCTAAGATAGGAGAGGTTGAGTCGGTGAAAGCAGTCTCCGACATCTTTTCACCGGTGAGCGGCGAGGTGATCGAGATTAACCCCATAGTAGCGGAATCAGCCGAAGTGGTAAACCACGATCCATATGACAAGGGTTGGCTACTCAAGGTGAAGCTGACAAATCCTGTCGAGCTAAACAACCTGCTTTCGGCCGCGGAGTACAACACTCTAATCGCGGAAAGCGAGAAGCACTGAATTTACACAGCAGGAAGATGACTACGTTCTTTTTGAGGCGGGGCTTTCGGGCTTCCGCCTCAATTCATAGTAAACACCAACTGATTTTAGTCTTCGTCTTCAGCCAAAGGATGGAACTTTTCGTGAGGGTCAACTTCTGTTACTATTTAGTTAATGAGTGACGCACTTTTTGTCTGGTTAGTCCTTCTCATTTTAGGACCTTTAATCCTTCTGGTTGTTTTTGTCTTTGCTGCACATAAAAAATTTAATCTATTTCTCGCTTTAATATTAGCTTTCTTGTTACTAAATTTATTACCTCTACCAAGACCAAGCATTGATCAAAGAGAATTTGACACAGGCGAATTCATCTGCAGGGAACCGGCCGCCATAGGTCTAGGTTGGCCTAACTCATATCTTAAATATTACCTTTCCGATCTAGTTTTGGAGAAAAATTTTTATAAAGACTATACTACAAGTGATTTTTGCGGTGTCCCGAAGGGTCATTTGAGCCTTAGACAACCCCTCTTAGTATGGTTAATAACGTGGGGAGGCTATTTATTCTTTTATTTCTTTTACTTTTTTGTATACTCTGTTTTCCGAAAGGTTTCCAAAAACAAAAATAATGCTTAGTCAGTTTCGTCCTCTGCCAGTGGGTGGAATTTTTCTTGGCTCTCTTGCGCGAAACGGTCAGAGGCGTGAACATAGCGGGTAGTAGTGTTGAGAGATTCGTGGCCAAGGAGTATTTGAATAGCCGCAGGGGAGGCTCCTTCTTCGGCAAGGTAAGTGGCAAATCCGTGCCGCAGACTGTGGGCGCTGGTAGGAACATTTATTTTTAATTTTTCTCTGTACTCCTTGATCTTCTCTTGCAAATAATTTGTTGAAATTCGCTTTTTCAAACTGTTAACGTTTCTTCCGCTGTAGGGGATAAAGAGGGCTGGAAAATTGTCCTTCCTCGTTACGATATATTGATCCAGGTGAGTCTTAGCCCGATGGGTCAGATAAACAAAACGCTGCTTCCGCCCCTTTCCCATTATAAAAATCTTGCCGGAGTCATCAATCTGATTTCTGTTTAGATTACAAAGTTCACTTATTCTCATACCAGTTGAAAAAAGTACCTCCAGAAGCGCCCTATTGCGCAGAGCGACGAGTTTATCGTTTTCTAGAGTACTTGGTGCTTCTATCAATCTAACTAGGTCATTGAGTTCCGCTACCTGGGATATCTTTCTTTCCTTTCTTACCAACTTAATATGCTCGGGCAAGATAGGCGTCGAATAATCCATTTCGATTAAATAATGAAGGTATCCTCTTATAGATGAAAGGAGTCTATTGATTGATCCGGAAGAAAGCATTTTTTCTCCCTCTCGGCCTGTCGAGGTACGGCGATCTCTGGCGTTCAAATAAGCCTTGAATGATTCAATTGTCCGCTTCGATACCTTATCAAAGTCATCCATTTTTACTTCTTCGGTAAGAAAATGCTCAAATACTTTTAGATCTTTCTCATAATTATAAATAGTCTCGGGCGAATAAGCATTTACTTGAAGCGATAAAAGAAAATCGTTAAGATAGGGTAGTTCCATTATAAAACCACTCCTTTCAGGCATAAGTTGATAATATTTGGCATAATAATTGAACCTAAATAAATAACTTTATATTGATATATCAGCATAATTTACACTTATCAGCCTCAAAAGCAAAGGAAAGACTGTGCGGTTTATTGTTATATTTTCCATCTCTACCAATCTAATTATTAATTCTCGGGGAAAAATATCGAAAACTGGGAAAACCCGTTCAAAGTTATAAGTAACTCCTAGGGGGATATAGTTATCAGACTTTGTGTTTAATAGAAACTCACTAGGACAGAACAACATAAAATTTGACACACACCTTTCCGGGGGAACCGGAGAGATCGAGCATTTGGTCGATTATACTCACTCGTATTCAGCTTAACACACCCATTTACACCTGTCAAGCGAGAGGGGTGGGATTTCTATATAAAAATATTTATGGCAACGAAAGTGTTCTTACTTGTTTCTATTTTTTCGTTAAAAAACTTTTGGTCGGTCGGGGTCTCTCAGTAGTGGTTGTAAATGGTCAACTAGTACTAACCAATTATAAAGTCGTCTCCTAGGCCGTTACAGCGCTTCGATTCGAAGGTAGTTAGCAATCTAATGTCGATTTTGCTTGATTTATCAAATTATATTTTAATTTTTCTAGCTAAGATTTTTTTCGAATTTAGCCTCGGAATAGGCGGTAACCCTACCCGAGAGTAACAAAAAGTCATTTAGCCTTGGGTCTTTCGGGTTTTTTATGAGCGGGACCGTCTGGTGTATCGATCCCCTCTACCCTATAGTTTTAAATCTTTCCACAGGTGGAAACTAAATATATCAAACTGTATCACAATTTTTCCCAACTCCTCTACCCCTTTTGGCGGGGGACAAAAAAATTTTTGATTTTCCTCCCCTCTTCTCTACTTTCAAACATCTGTCGTTAATAATTTTATCGGCGTTAGCAGTTTTAAATCTTCCTACTAGACCACAAACCTCTTCCCTATTTTTAATTTTTTAATTTTTCTCCTCTATACCCCCCAGCTCGTAGAAACAATTAACAAAGCGACAAGAGCAGCCCCAACAAAAATGTATTCAAAAGCTGTTCTCGCTGTCAAATCCTCCCTCATATAATGCTGGAGGATTCCTAGAAGCAAATATATCGCCGCTGTGAGAGCCAATCCCATCTTTGGAGGAGTAAGTGGCCAAAAACCTAAAGTTAGCGCCACTTGCCCTACAATAAATCCACTAACGATGGAAGCTACAATCGCCCATCTAAAATTTGTTTCTTTCAATTCTATTTGCCACAAACCTTGAGCAAATAACAAGCTAGAAATCAAGAAAGCTATCAGGGCAAATAGAAAGACATTAATCTGCAAACCAAAAAGCAATGTAAAAAAGGCAAAGGAAACGAATAGCGTCGCTATGTATCCAATCGTCCTAGCTGCCCGTACCAGCGGTATATTTCTTTCCAGTGATACATTAAATATATTTTCTGACAGCAAAATTGTGTACATCACCGCCACATAAACTATCGCTAATATCAATCTCACACCGACAGTTGTTTGGAATTGATTGATATAGAGAGCGAAACTTGTGGTTAGAATGACTGGCAATACGAACAAACTAATTAGTTCCAGCCCTGAAAAGCTCGCGTAAATGGACCAGATAGATAAAATATAGCTGGCAGCGGCTACGGCGAGCAATGCGTAGGTCCTAAATGCAGGGTTTATCATTGGTATCGAAAACAACCCTGCAGCAATAAGCAAACTACTGACTGTAATTTTTTGTCTTTTTGTAATCATTTTTCAGATTTAGGAACTAAGACTTAAATTTTAAGACTTTTCTTTCTTCCGTCTTCCATCTTAAAACTTAAATCTGTTTTGAATATGTGGCAGAGGGCAGCCGCTACTGCATCGTAGGCATCGTCACGAAATCTCAAAACAGCTTTACCTGTTTGATCTTTCGGTTTTGGCAAGTTTTTTACAGAGAGATGTTTTCTCACCGCCTTTTGGATTGCACCTTTATCCGCTCTCCCATGATCCGCAACAGTAAGTTTCACTTGCAGGCCAGTGTATTCAAAAATAGGCAATTTATTTTCACTAGCGGCAAGCATCACAACTCCCCTAGCCTGCCCGACTGAAAGAGCGGACGTCGAGTTTGCCCCGAAGAAAAGTTTTTCAATTATCATACAATCCGGCTGGTGCTCTTTTATAATTTTTTGCAAATTTTTTCGTAAAACCACCAACCTATACCCCATCTCATCTGTTGATTCAGTCAAAATACAACCAAATTCTACAAGCTTTTTTGCTTGCTTGCTTGACTCATAATCAATAATACCCCACCCGGTTGTAGCTGTACCTGGATCAATACCAAGAATTCTCATTTAGTTTCAAAAACTTTTATTAATAATTTCGTCCGGGATGTCAAAGTTGGCATAGACTTTTTGGACGTCGTCTAAATCCTCCAGCTTGTTCATTAAAGAAATAATCGAGTTCGCCGTAGCTTCGTCTGATATGTTAATGGTTGAAGAAGGTTTCCTCGAAATCCCCGCTTCAATTATTTCAAGACCTGCTTCTACCAACGCTCTTTTCACATCTTCAATTTTTGCAGGATTACAATAAACAATTGCCGAATCAGCGGAAAGGTCGATATCGTCAGCCCCTGAATCTGCCGCAACAAGTAGGACTTCGTCACTCGCGCCTTCTTTTAACTTTATGCTAACTTCTCCAATTTGACTAAAGATATGAGCAACAGACCCCGGAGAGGAAAGCCTACCACCACTCCTTTCAAAAACGCTTCTAACCTCCTGGGTCGTCCGGCTGCGATTGTCAGTAACTGTTTCAACCATAATCGCCACACCAACTGGTCCAAAACCTTCATAAGTAATTTCTTCCAAAGCACTCCCCTCTTTAGTCCCGGCTCCCCTAGCAATAGCTCGATCAATATTTTCTTTCGGCATATTGATGCTTCTTGCCGCATCAATCGCCAATCTCAGTTTAAAATTAGTTTCGGGATTTCCTCCTGCTTGCCTAGCTGCAATTGTGATGGCTCTTCCCGCCTTTGTAAAAGCAGCACCGCGCTTGACATCGGCGACACCTTTTTGACGTTTAATTTGCGACCACTTAGAATGTCCTGACATAATCGAAATTAAGAGTTAAAAACGAAAATTAAAAATTGTCTTTACAATTTTAACACAAATAAAAAACAAATCTAATTTTTAAAAAGTCAACACTTGACAAAACACGTGAAAAATCCTTTATACTATTAGGAATCAAGAAGAAAAGGAAGGTTAAATGAAATGGCAAATCACGCAGATCTCGATCCAATGAGCCAAGAAGCAATTAAAGCTGCTTTAGCGAATGATTGGGAAAGAGCTCTAAAATTAAATGAGGGCCTTTTAAAAAAATACCCAGACGATATAAATATAATGAATAGACTTGCCCGCTCTCTGGGCGAAACCGGAAAAGTCTCCCAGGCGAGGAAGATTTATCAAGATGTGTTGAAACTAGATCCCTATAATTCAATTGCAGAGAAAAATCTTCATCGGCTCTCTACTATTCGAAATTATGGGAAGGAAGATGCTAAAAGCACCAACAGCCAAGTACAGGCGGACGTTTTTCTGGAAGAGCCTGGAAAAACAATCGTAGTTTCTCTTACTGATACAGCTATGTCTAAGATCCTAGCTGATCTGCAAACCGGAGATAAGGTAAACTTGGTACCACACAGAAACGACGTTACAGTAGTGTCTTCCGACAAGCAACGGATTGGAAAGGTAGAAACTGAAGTTGCAAAAATTATTGCGAATAACACCCGGGCCGGCAGTAAGTTTGACGCATTTATAAAATCAATTGCCATTAACTCGGTGCACAAAGAAGAGTCCAAAGTTACAATTTTTGTCCGTGAAGCGACTCGTTCCTCAGCCGTAACCAATCCCCCATTCCCTATCAAATCCTCAGCTTTTACACCGTATGTGCGCGAGGACGCTATGAATCTGCTATCAGATCAGCACCCTGTGCAAACTGAGGCTGATAGTGAAATAGAGGAGGTTGAAGTCTCTGACTTACCTAGTACCAACACAGAAGAGAAGGATCAGTCTCTAGAAGAACTAGCCGAAAAAGAAGCCGAAGAAGACGAACATTTGGAAGAGGATTAACTAGAGGAATTTGAAGGTAGGGAGCATTTGATCGAAAATTTTATCATCATCTACAAAATTTTGAGTTTCAGATTTATCATAATGAGAGATTATATATGAAGTATAATCTCGGTTCTGCTTTGTTTCTTTATAAATAAAAGCAATTTTTTGGTGTATTGGCGAACCCACCAAAAATATCCCTTCGTCTGGGGTATCGGTAATAACTATTTCACTGCTAAGTCCGTTAATTGTTTCTGTATACTGTGTACCTTCATAGATTCCATTTGGACTTTTTGTTTCCACCCACTCTACTAATGATTTTGAAGAGTTAATTGATGGTACTGCGACATTATTTGTGAAAGGTATGACTCTTATCTTTGATCCCTTTGGTAATGTTGTTTCAAATTGATTACAGCCTGTATTGAAACAACTAAATTCTTTAACGTTTGGAGGGTATTTTATTGCAAATCCAAAATCGGTGTTATTATATGTTTTCCACCCGGCGGTTTCGGCCGGTTCAGCACTAGAAGTTGCTGTTTTAGCGGAAGGGGTAGCTGTTTTAGTTGTTGTTTGGGTAGAAGAATTGGAAGTTGATTTGTTTATTTGATCCAGTTGATACCAAAACCAACCGCCCAAAACTGCAGCAACTAAGATCGTACCGCCGACAACTCCAATTACAATGTTTTTCCAACTAATTCTTTTCTTCTTAAGATTGGCTACATTTGGAACTATAGGAGGGTTTGACTCCACGCTCTTATTTTGACCTGGCAGAACAGTCAGCGGCATATGGTTTAATTATTACCGAACGACATATTACTGTCAACTAAACTACATCAGCTCCTCTTCTTTGGACTCCTCTTTAGTTGGGTGTTTTACTTCTGCAACTGCCGGTGGCTCTTGCGGCTTTTCTTCTTTTGCTTCCACTTTGCCTTCAGTTTTTGGTTCCTTAGGCTCCTCTTTATCCCCAGCTTTTACTACTTCTGGTTTTTTATCTTCAATTTTTTCCGGTTTTTCTTTTTCCTCTTTGGCTTTCTCTGGTTTCTTTTCGCTTGCGACTTCTTTTTCCTCTTTTACAGCATGTTCGGTCTTTTCCTCGACAGGCACCAGGGTTTCTTCTTTCTTTTCCCCACCTTCTGCTTTGGTAGTTTTTTTAGTAACATTTTCGACCGCTGCCCAAGTGGTTTGTAAGTTGCTAGCCGGAAGTTGCACCAATGCTTCATCCCCTACCTCACCGTTATAATGAGATATCGAAGCTGGAAGAACTCTGTAAGAACCTTCGGAGGTAACAACTGACCATTTACCGTCTTTCTTTGTGATGATTCCATTGGTCTTGTGCCGCTTGACATGCTCGACTTGCCTGAAACGTTTTTCACCACCCTCTTCAATTATTTTCAGCGTGTCCCCTACCACAAGAATGCTTTTTGAAGCATAATTTTCCGGTACTGGAAAATTTTCACCTGTTTCGGTCGCCATATTTTGACCGTCAAATACACCAACAACTCCTGGTAGGTCTTTCGGTATTGGTTTGCTCTTTCCTCCATCCTTTTCCAATTCGGCCAGCAGTTGCCTCGCAAGTCTAATACTGCTTTCTGAAGCAGAAAGTGCTTGTCGAATCAGATCAATTTTTTGTGTAGACATAATTGCCTGCCCCCTTTCGTTTATTTATTTTGTTTAAGATCTTGGTGAAATGGCTGGTTTTCTCCAAGATTTTTTTCTGACGAAGTCACATTAGATGTAACTTGCGGAAAATGGACGATTTCCACCTCCTTTCCGTTTGTCTCTTCCAAATTATCCGCTAACCCGGGTATGTTTTCCTTAATAAAAGGCTTTAGTGGCGAAAGTTGCTCTGTTGGTTGGTCAAAAACTGAAGCGCTCGGGGTACTAGGCTCCCTGATTGCATTCTCTGTATTTTGGGTATTGGCGCTAACCGGCGTCGGTTGGCCTTCAACCGGAACTTCAGTAACTTTTTGTTCCTCTTGAACAGCCCAAGCAGGAGGCTGGGGTGGCTGGCCCAACCTAAATCGCGTTTCAGTCCATTTCTTAATAATTTTCTCTACCCGCTCAACTGGCCTACCGTATTTTTCTCGAGAAGCTGCAACAGCTCTCTCATGAAGATTGGTGGGATCATTCGCCGGAGGCAAGCTCCTAGCCGAAAATGGATGGCTTTGCGTATCATCTATTTGCAGTTTGAGATACATTTCAAATCTTCCTAAGTTAATCACGTCGTTTTCCAAAAAAGTCGGGGTAAATTCCCTTTCTAGAAAATGGGCATCGGTTGGACCAACCGTAAAGCAGATAAGCGTACCAATATTGCCAAAAACAGCATCCCTTACGGCCTCAGGCATTTGCTCTATATATTGATGGGTTAGATTCAGATCCAACCTGTATTTCCTAGCCTCCGAAAGAACGACCGCAAAAGAATCAGTGGCAAAATTCTGAAATTCGTCAGCGAACATGAAGAAATCTCGGCGCTGCTCTTCCGGAACATTTACCCGCCTCATAGCAGCAAATTCAAGCTGGGAAACAATCATTGCCCCTAAGAGTGATGTGTTGTTGGCCCCAATTCGACCAGTCGCCAAACTGACAAAGAAGAGTTTGCCAGAGTTTATTATCTCGTCAACCTTAATTGTACTTTTTGGCTGTCCGACAATATTGCGGATAAGTTCTGAATTAAGAAACTGACCAACCTTATTTTGAATTGGACTTATTGCTTCGGTAATAAGTCTTTCATTTTGCTCCATTCGGGCAAATTCAGTGTTCCAGAAAGCTTTCATTTGTGGGTCTTGGATAAGATTAACAATGTATTTTCGGTAATCCCGATCCATAAGAAGTCTCGTTATCGACAACAGAGAGGTATTTGGTACTTCAAGTAGAGTCAATATACAGTTTTTCAATATATACTCTAGTCTTGGCCCCCAACTATCAGCAAAGTATTTTTTGAAAACATCTACAAGTGAGTCCCCCATCAAAGTCCTCTGCCGCGGATCCACCATTTCTAGCATGTTTAGTGAAACTGGGTAGTCGGCATCGGCCGGGTTGAAAATAACAACATCGTCTAATCTGTTCTCCGGAACAAATTCCAGCAACTCATCTATAAGTTGTCCATGAGGGTCCAAAACAGCAACCCCCTCCCCAGCTCTCATATCTTGGATAATCATGTTTTTGATCAGTGTGCTTTTTCCCGTACCAGTCTTTCCAATAATATACATGTGCTTTCTTCGATCCTCTCGCTTAATCCCGAATTTAACGTTGGTATCTCGGAAGACAGTTTCGCCAATAATATTTGCCCTTTCTGTCGGCAAGTTAAGCGGTGGTTCGCCTTTTTTAGCTCTGGTCCAGCTAATTGTCGGGGTTTCAACAGAGAGGTTGGGCAAATGAAAAATAGAAGCTAGTTCCTCGGTCGTAAGAATAAAATGGCCCTTTTCACGCTCAGGAAAAAATCTTTCCTGGTACTCCTTAACGATTACGTCCACATTTGGACTTTCCGGATCTGACTCAATACTATTCATACTGGCAGTTGAAAATTGTTTAAACGAGCTTGTAACCCCGGAAAGTTTTGCCTCGGCTTCCTCCCTACTTTTTGCAATTGAGACTAAACGGATCTTTGTCTCAAAACCAATTTTTGACAACTTATTTTCGAGCGTTTTTAAGATGAGGTCCTCACCAGCAGAAAGCCGGACTTGCATTGGTCTCTGCTCCACAGGCGGTTGTGGCCCACGCATAATATAGGGTAAGATATTTCCCCCGACCGAAAGGATATTTTTTCCAACGTCGATAATAATGTCGTGCGGGTTCAATGTCACAGGAGAGACCCCTTCACGTACCATCTCGACATACTCATGCCCCCTATCCTGCCAGAAGTTCTCGACAGGCCTAACCAGTATTTGAGTCCAAAGCTGCTCCCCTTCACTTAAATTGCCCAGTGAACTTGTAATTGCCGCTAATGGATCTACCTCAAAATCACGGAAGGTTTTTATTGGAAAAATAAAATCTTTTGTCAAATACAGTTCGGTCGCTGACACAAAACTGCCGGCTGGAATACTTTTTGCGTAATCGATCGCTTCTCTTATTTCTGCAGTTGGGTATTGGGCGTATATCTGACTTTCAACAAAGTTTTTGAAAGCCCTCGGTGTATAAACATAAAATTTTATTCCATCGGTTGATCCTGCCATTTCCAATGACAAGTGCTCTTCGGTTTCAGGTGTAAAGGAAACTAATCCATGGAGACTGGCAAACATTTGCTCTGCGGCAACAGGAAGTTTCTCGTTTTCACGAGGCATTATGATGGATAGGAGTACTCCCTCCGAAATCTCAGAAGCTCTCGAACCTCCTCCTTCTAATTTTTTTGCTGCTCTCCAAGCTAAAATAAAGGAGATCAACAAGATTCCAACAACCAAAATTATGTACGGCATTTATTTGTCCTCCCCTACTGTTCTTTACTTTCTTCCGTTTAGGATGAGCAAATTTTAACCCAGAAGCACTTTAAAGTCAATTCAAAAAAATTTTGAACTTTTTAATTTGTCACTGAGCCTTTTTGATTGGGGAGTTTGGAATATTTTCCTGTTTAGGTACTCCAATTGGTTGAATAGTAACTTGCGCTTCCTTCTTCGACTCGTTTTGAAGGGCTAAGAACCTTAGCCTTTCTTGTTCCGCCGCCAGCTTAGCTTGTTCCTCTTGTTGCTTTGCTAAGAAGGCGCAGGTTCCATAATTTGTGGGTACTTCGCCTGAAAAAAATAGTTCTTGGGTCGACGGTTGCCCCATTACAGCTTGGCTTCCATCAAGAGAGCAAACCGAAGCAAATTGAACGCCGGACGGAACCGAAAATTGTTCAACTGGACTCCCCACGAGCGCTTCCCCCATAAACCTATTCCAAACAAGAGCAGCAGACTCTAGACCCCAAATATTATTCATCGGTGAGCCATCATTATTTCCCATCCAAACTAGGGAAAGTAGACTCGGCGTGTATCCAATTGCCCAAGTATTTTTAAAATCTTGCCCAGTGCCTGTTTTTACGGCGGCTGGACGGCCAATTTCGAGTGGATTTGGCCACCCAAACAACTCTCTGCGCGCAGTATTATCCGACAAAATATTTGTCAATATGTAAGCAACTCTTGGATCCAAAACTTGTTTATCTTCTCTGGTAGGTTGAAAAATTGTTTTGTCGAATTTGTCTTTTACACTAACAATTCCTGTAGGATGTACTAACTTACCCCCATTGGAAATTGTTGCGTATGCTCCAGCCAAATCGATTCCTCTTAATTCCAAACCGCCAATACCGATTGAGTACCAGTAATTGCTCGTCGGCCCCAGCCCAGTAATCCCTAGCTTTGCTGCCTCGTCTAGAATTGCCGAGACACCCGTCTTTGCTGTCACTTCAACAGTCGGGATATTTAGTGAATTTGCCAGTGCCCTTCGCGGAAGAACAGCTCCGCGATATTTTCCATCGGAGTCAACTGGCGTGTAAACTTCCCAATCGTTTTTGTAAGTAGTAGGAGTGTCTTGCAAAACTGTAGTGGTGGTGATTTTTTTATTTTCAAAAGCTGCCGCATAAACAACTGGCTTTATTGCACTTCCAGGTGAACGGAAAGCGGTAAGCATGTTAACCGCTCCCCAATCCTTTTGATAAAAATCTACAGATCCAACCATTGCTAAAATCTCACCTGTTTTTGGGTCAAGAGATAGAAATGCCCCGTTTGAAACGTTGCGGTATTTTAAAGAAGACACGTTCTCGGTAAGAAGTTTTTCTGCCTTTTCTTGCAAATTCATATCTAGGGTTGTGTAAACTTTAAAGCCTGAGTGGTCTACATCCACCTTTGGAAATTGTTCGGCCAGCTGTTGCTTAAGATATAGAATAAAATGCGGAGCTGGAAAATCATTCTGTACCGCAGCATACTTCAATTCCTCACTAGCCGCCTCCCTAGCCTCTTTAGCTGTAATTATTCCTTCTTTTTCCATACAATCTAGAACAATTCCCTGCCGCTCTTTTGCTTCGGTTGCATCACCAAGAGTTGGAGAGAGTTTACTTGGAGCACTTGGCAACCCCACCAGCATTGCGGCTTGTGCAAGATCTAATTTATCCGGTGTTGTCGAAAAGTAATTTTTTGCCGCCGCCTCCACTCCATACGAATTTGCCCCGTAATAAATTGAGTTTAAATACATTTCCAAAATTTCATCCTTTGAATATTTTTTCTCAATTTCCAGAGCGAGAATCGTTTCTTTTATTTTGCGGAAAACAGACTTATCGTTATTTAGAAAAATGGTTCTAGCTAGCTGTTGCGAAATCGTTGATCCCCCTTGATAGTAAATGTTTTCGTTTTTTAGATCCATATAAACCGAGCGGACCATTCCGCGAAACGAAATACCAGAATTGTGATAAAAATCACGATCTTCTGTAGCAATGGTTGCTTTTATAAGGTCTGGTGAGATTTTGCTAAGAGGTGTTATTTTATCAATATAACGCCCTGTGGTACGGTATATTACCTCCCCGTTTCGATCGTAGAAGGTCAAAGTATCACTTTTGTAATTTAACATCTCCTTTGGGGAATTTAGGTAAGGGCCAAACTCCGCAAGAACTACACCCCGCAGAAGGAAAAAGGCGAACGCAACAAACGCGGTAAAGAAAGCTACAGAAATTAAAGTAAATTTGATAGATTCAAGGAATTTCTTAGCTTTACTTGAATTTCTAAAGCTTTTTTTGTGCCTTTTAATATTCCAATAATAAGCATGTCCTTTTTTATCCATAATTCAATTGGGCAATATGGCTCAGATATATACATTATTTCTTTGATTAACAGTATAAATTATATTTATACCGAGTCAATAGGCAATTTGAAGCTAATCAGGAATTTTTTAGGCACAAAAATTTAGGGGCGGCTAATTTTGGCCGCCCCTCGGAAGAAAGGAGAGAGATCGTTATTATTATAACATGGCTGGGATCCAAAAGTCAAACTCCCAAAGGGTTTTAACTGAAAGGGTTTACGCGAGGTTTAAATATTGATTTCCAAGTTCCTCAATAT